>Ga0316207_10001879_pt1 | contig 23784 bp, 21 predicted proteins | sample 6weekpyrite_MG_FD_204943 | JGI IMG/M metagenome (GOLD analysis project Ga0316207, IMG submission 204943) | Microbial mat bacterial communities from mineral coupon in-situ incubated in ocean water Damariscotta River, Maine, United States -... | ecosystem: Environmental > Aquatic > Marine >... | reverse complement strand
CATATCTAGAGAGAGATCTTCTTCAATATTGATTTCAGGTTCTTCTTCAACCGCAATGTCGAGGTCTGAATCAATATCGGCAAGCCCCTCAAGATCAGAGAAATCATCTTCAGTGGTAAATTCTTCAGCCTTAAACAACTCATGATCAGGGCACAATTCACGACCCATTTCGACAGCCTTTTCCCACAACGCTGAACTTTGATCATCCATGCCGGCATGCATTTGTATCGCATGCTTGATAAAACCATCAGCATTACCCGTCGCATGATAAACTTCCATCAGCTTCAACTGCAGATCCATTCTTTCCGGCTCTTGCTGCACAGCATCTTTGAGCAGATCTTCAGCCTGCTGATGTTTACCGTAAGCAAGGTAAACATTTGCTTCTGAAAGCGGATCGACTTCACCAGTATCTGTTTCGATTACACCCTGCATTGCTGACGGTGCAAAATCACTCAGCAGGGATGTTTCATCGGTCTCAGGCGTTGGTTGCGAAACCGGCTGTGTTGCAACATCAGGTTTACCGGTAAGGATACTTTCCGGGTACTGCATTGCTGACATACGACGTCGCTGCATAACAATCCATATGAGCGCGATGATGCCTACAACCACCGCAATCAATGCACCGAGTATCGCCGGGTTGTTTAACAAGCCAGCCATGAAGCCTTCGTCCTGCTGTGCTGGTACTGCCTTCGGTGCAGGTGCTTTAGGTACGACAACCTTCGGCAGATCCTGTACTGCAAATGGATTAATTGCATCCGGATCAGTAACAGTCTTTGGCTCTGGTTCAGGTTCAGGTTTTGGCTCTGGCTTTGTTTCTACAACTGGTGCCGGTGGTGGTTCAATAGCTGCGGGAGCCTTTTCCACATCAGAAAGCTTGGTTTGCAAATCTGACAGTGACTCATCCTTCAGCTCCAACAGGCGTTCCATTGATTCGATCTGATCCTGGAGTGCCTGCATCCTTTGCTGCAGTTCGGTATTTTCCTTTTCCTTTGATGCCAACTGTTCGTTGGCAAGTACCAGCTGCTTACTATCGTCAGTACCGCTACCCTGTCCAGTACCCTTGTCACCTTCAGGTGTTACCAGCTTGACTTCTGGATCGGCCTTCACAGCAGATACAGGTGCAGCAGGTGTTGTGGCTGTAGTTGTTACTGTCCCTGTCGGGGTAACTGCATCACGACCTGCACGCCATGCACGGTTCTGTTCACGCGACAAGCGCAGAGCCTCGGCAGCCGAATTTTGCTCAACCTCTGAACGCTCAGGTATACGCAACACAAATCCTGACTTCAGATTATTAATGTTGTTGCCGCCAAATGCTTCTGGGTTGGCCTGTTGCAAGGCAATCATCATCTGCGTAATAGTGACACCAGCAGGGCGAACACTGTCTGCAATGTTCCAGAGCGTATCGTTACGTTTTACCGGTCCGTATGTATCAGCCGTTGAATCGGCAACAACCGGTGCAGGACGGCGTGGTGCCGGGGCAACATCACCAATCTGAATTTGCGGGAACAGGCCATCACCGCCCTCGGTCACAACCGCTGCCGCTGCTACAGGTGCAGTAGCTCTCTCTACTGGTGCAGGAGCAGGAGCTGGTTCACGTACAACCTCTGCAGGTCGGGCGACAACAGGTGATTGAACCGGTGCTGCCTTGCTCTGGGCGAACACGGGTGGGTCAAGCAGCAACGTGTATTCACGTAACAGACGACCACTTGGCCAGTCAATATCGACAAGGAAATCCAGGAACGGTTCACGGATTGGGCGCTTTGAGAATACCTTGATAACCGCCTTGCCATCCTTTTCCACTATCTTGAACTTCAGGTGGGAAAGGATTAATGCACGATCAATACCTGCGGTATTAAATTCTTTCAGCGTCGCAAGCTGAACACGGATGTTTTCACCCTCACCCGGCTGTACGGAAAACAGTTTGATTTCCGCATCTAACGGATCATTCAGTGCTGATTTAACTTCAATCTCACCAACACCGAGGGTGAAAGCGATATTTGAAGACAACAGGCAAATCAGGGTAACAAAAAAGATTTTCAGTTTGCGCAACGTCCTGACTCCATTTTAGATCATTATAATTATTTGATTGCCCAGTGACGCGACAGAGACAACCATTTCCCTGCTTTATTGTGGCCAGGGCTATTAGCCAACATCTCGAATGGCCTTTATATATTTTCAGTAACTATACATTATAGATAGCATTTTACAAATATATTGGCATTCTTGAATCTGTCTGTGATGAATTCATCAGAAATGGCAAAAAATCATATAAAAACCCCTATTTCTATTTTCGGGCACAAAAAAAACAACCGGGTCAGACCCGGTTGCTTTCAATCTTGCGTAAAAAACAATTAACCTGTTGTTTTGAATGGCATTATTTATTCTCCAGCAGGATTCTCAGCATACGGCGCAGAGGTTCTGCCGCGCCCCACAACAACTGATCACCAACAGTAAATGCTGATAAATATTCATTCCCCATGGTCAGTTTACGTAAACGTCCGACCGGTATGTTCAACGTGCCCGTTACAGCGGCCGGTGTCAGCTCTTTCATACTGATTTCACGGTCATTCGGCACGACCTTGACCCAGTCATTTGCCTCGGCAAGGATGCCGTGGATCTCATCGAGCGGTACATCCTTGTTCATCTTGATAGTCAGGGCCTGGCTGTGACAACGCATCGCACCGATGCGGACACAGATACCGTCAATCGGGGTCGGATTGGCTGATGTTCCGAGAATCTTGTTTGTTTCAACCTCGGCCTTCCATTCTTCACGGGTCTGGCCGGTTTCGAGTTGTGAATCCAGCCACGGGATCAGGCTGCCGCCAAGGGGGACTCCCCACTGCTCGACCGGGTAGGCATCACTGCGCATAAAATTGGTCACCTGGCGATCGATATCCAGGATCGCTGAGGCCGGATCATCAACAAGTGTCTTCACGTCATCATGGATGGCACCCATCTGCTTGATGAGTTCACGCATGTTCTGTGCACCGGCACCTGAAGCCGCCTGGTAGGTCATCGGGCTGATCCACTCAACGAGGTTGTGCTTGAACAGGCCACCGATGGCCATCAGCATGAGGCTCACTGTGCAGTTACCACCGACAAAGGTCTTACCGCCATTGGCAAGTGAATCTTCGATGACATCCATGTTAACCGGGTCCAGCACAATGACACTTTCATCTTCCATACGCAGTGAAGATGCCGCATCAATCCAGTAACCCTGCCAACCTGAGGCACGCAACTTTGGGTAAACCTCTTCCGTGTAACTTCCACCCTGACATGAAATAATGACATCCATGGCCGACAGTTCAGCAATGTCCTTCGCGTCTTTAAGCGTTGGAACATCCTTACCAACATCTGGTCCTGCCTGACCCGTCTGTGAGGTGGTAAAGAATACCGGCTCGATCAAATCAAAATCATTTTCCTCACGCATGCGTTGCATGAGGACTGATCCCACCATGCCACGCCAACCAATCAAACCTGTACGCATCTTCATATTCTCCTGAAACTTAATATTCTTTTAGTTTGCCTGACGCATCGCTGCGACAACTGCATCACCCATCTCGGCGGTTCCCACTACCTGCATACCGTCTGATGCGATATCGATCGTGCGAACACCTTGATCAAGTACTGCACCTACCGCATCTTCAATTCGCTGTGCGGACTCTGCATCATCAAATGTGTAACGCAGCATCATTGCCACTGACAGGATCGTTGCAAGCGGGTTGGCCTTGTTCTGTCCGGCAATGTCTGGCGCCGAACCGTGAATAGGTTCGTACATACCCTTACCGTTTGCATCAAGCGAAGCCGAAGGCAACATACCGATTGAACCGGTCAGCATTGCGGCACAATCAGAAAGGATGTCACCAAACATGTTAGTCGTCACCATGACATCAAATTGTTTCGGTGCACGCACTAGCTGCATCGCTGCGTTATCCACATACATGTGGGATAACTCAACATCCGGGTAATCCTTCGCCACTTCGATCATGACTTCACGCCACATCTCGGTACACTCGAGTACATTCGCCTTGTCCACCGAACACACGCGACGGTCACGTTTCATAGCAATATCAAAGGCATTTCGACCGATGCGCTCAACCTCGGATTCATTATAGACAAGCGTGTTGTAACCCTGGCGCTGGCCATCATCGAGGCTGCGTACACCACGCGGCTGACCGAAATAGATACCCCCAGTCAATTCACGCACGATCATGATGTCGAGTCCTGACACAACTTCCGGCTTCAGCGTCGAGGCATCTGCGAGTTGCGGATACAAGATTGCCGGGCGCAGATTGGCAAACAGTTCGAGTTCACTGCGCAAACCAAGCAGGCCTTTTTCCGGGCGCACTCTGATATCCAGTGACTCCCACTTGTAACCACCGACTGCACCCAGCATGAGCGCATCAGCATCTTTCGCCAGTTGCAGGGTCTGTTCAGGAAGTGGATGACCATGTGCATCATAACCGGCACCGCCGACCAGGCCTTGTTCCGTTTCCACGTCGAGACCAAAGTCACTGCGCAGGCAATCCAGCACCTTGACTGCCTCGGCCATAATCTCGATACCAATACCGTCACCCGGTAAAACTGCTATTTTCATACTCATCGGTAATATCCTGTTTAAAATCTAACGCAGAGACGCAAAGGCGCCGAGAACGCAGAGTTTTATTAAGTTTATAATAACTTTATGCCACTCAAATAATTCAAGCCTGTTAAAACAACCACGGCGCCTGTTGTTTGCGCTTTTCTTCATAGCCACGAATGTCGTCTGTGTGCTGCAGGGTCAGGCCGATATCATCAAGCCCGTTTAACAGGCAATGCTTACGAAAGGTATCAACATCAAAATCGATCGTCTCACCCGATGGTGTAGTGACCGTTTGAGCTTCAAGGTTAACATTAAGTCGATAACCTTCTGTTGCCTCAACTTCCTTAAAAATTTTATCGACAACTGCTTCATCAAGAATGATGGGCACAATGCCATTCTTGAAACAGTTATTGAAAAAGATATCAGCATAACTCGGCGCAATCACGACGCGGAAGCCGTAATCCAGCAGTGCCCACGGCGCATGCTCACGTGATGAACCACAACCAAAATTTTCGCGTGCAAGTAAAACCTGTGCACCCTTGTAACGCGGCTTGTTCAAAACAAAGTCTTCATTAACCGGGCGCGTGCTGTTATCCATACCTGGCTCACCCGTATCAAGGTAACGCCAGTCATCAAACAGGTTGACACCAAAACCACTGCGCTTGATTGATTTCAAGAACTGCTTCGGAATAATCGCATCGGTATCGACGTTTGCGCGATCGAGTGGCAAAACAATTCCATCTAATGTTGTAAATGCATCCATTGTTCTACCCCACCTGCTTCATGTTACGAACATCAACAAAATGTCCTGATACTGCCGCTGCCGCTGCCATTGCCGGGCTGACCAGATGAGTACGTCCACCACGACCCTGTCGACCTTCAAAGTTACGGTTTGATGTTGATGCACAACGTTCACCGTCTTCAAGCCTGTCTGCGTTCATAGCAAGGCACATCGAACATCCCGGCTCGCGCCATTCAAAACCGGCTTCAACAAAAACCTTGTCGAGGCCTTCTTCTTCTGCCTGCTGTTTGACCAGGCCGGAACCTGGAACAACCAGTGCCAATTTGATGTTTGCTGCGACCTTACGACCCTTCGCAACATCGGCAGCGGCTCGCAGGTCTTCAATACGTGAGTTTGTGCATGAACCAATGAAGACCTTGTCGACTTCCACATCTTCAATCGGTGTGTTTGCCGTCAGCCCCATGTACTCGAGTGCACGCTGCATGCCTTCACTCTTCACTGCATCGGTTTCGTTAGCGGGATCGGGTACAACTGCATCCACGGCGACCACCATCTCGGGTGAAGTACCCCAGGTTACCTGCGGGCGAATGCTTGCAGCATCAATCCGTACAACCGTATCAAATTCCGCGTCGACATCACTGTGCAGTTCGCGCCACTGCGCCTCGGCAGCTGGCCACTGTTCTTCACTCGGGGCATACGGACGACCGCGTACATAATCAATCGTTGTGTCATCAACCGCGACCATACCGGCACGTGCACCGGCTTCAATAGCCATGTTGCACACGGTCATACGGCCTTCAATTGACAGTGCCTGGATGGCCGTACCGCCAAACTCGATGGCGTAACCGGTGCCACCTGCGGTCCCGATCTCACCAATAATCGCCAGCACGATATCTTTCGCGGTCACGCCTGCACCCACTTCGCCATCAACACTGACGAGCATGTTTTTCATCTTTTTCTGGATCAGGCACTGCGTGGCCATAACATGTTCTACTTCAGAGGTACCGATGCCATGTGCCAAGGCGCCAAAGGCACCGTGGGTCGAGGTGTGCGAGTCACCACACACGACTGTCATACCGGGCAAGGTCGCACCCTGCTCGGGCCCGATGACGTGCACAATGCCCTGGCGGACATCGTCCATGCCGAATTCAGTCAGACCAAAATCAATACAGTTCTGATCGAGCGTTTCTACCTGCAGGCGCGCAACCGGATCAGTGATCCCTGCGCTGCGATCGGTGGTTGGCACATTGTGATCCGGCGTGGCGAGAATTGCACTCGTACGCCAGGGCTTACGACCGGCAATACGCAATCCTTCAAAGGCCTGTGGCGAGGTCACCTCGTGGACAAGGTGGCGATCTATATAGAGTAATGCCGTGCCGTCATCATCGACGCGCACCACGTGGCTGTCCCAGAGTTTGTCGTAAAGTGTTTGTCTGGCCATTGCTCGCTCTCCTTCAATCAGGAGTGCAAGCCTACGCCTGCCAAACCCATAAAACAAATTCATTATTATTATATTTTAGATTCCATTTGGTTATAGTTAGCGCTATAGTCAATCCATGGATATTCCAGGCCTGCAGGCCTTTGTCAGTGTTGCAGAAAACGGCTCATTCTCGGATGCCGCCGAGGCCCTGTACCTGACGCAACCTGCTGTGAGTAAACGTATTTCTTCTCTAGAGACTGAGATTAATACGCGTCTTTTTGATCGTATAGGTCGCCAGATCCAGCTCACCGAGGCTGGAACCGCCCTGCTGCCCCGGGCACGGAATATCATTAATGAGGTACAGGACAGTCGCCTGGCTATTAGTAACCTGTCAGCACAGGTCGCCGGTCGCCTCAGTATCGGCACGAGTCACCATATTGGTCTGCATCGCCTGCCGCCTGTATTGCGCAGCTATAACCAGTCTTACCCAGATGTTGAACTGGACCTGCAATTCCTCGATTCCGAGCAAGCCTGCAAGGCCGTGTTACAGGGTGAACTTGAACTCGGGGTTGTCACACTGCCACCGAACAACAAAGATCCCCTCACCCTGATCCCGTTGTGGGACGATCCCCTGCATATCGTCGTGAGTAACGATCATCCCCTCGTCACTAAAAAAACTGTCGGCCTGAACATGCTCGCCGACTACCCTGCGGTACTGCCCGCACGCGGCACCTTTACCCGTGAGGTGATCGAGAACGTATTACGACCGGAAAAGATTACCCTGCAGGTACGATTGTCGACCAATTACCTGGAGACGATTAGAATGATGGTCGAGATTGGACTGGGCTGGAGTGTATTACCGGCAACCATGATTCATAAAGACCTGGTCGCTGTTGATATTAAAGGACTGGCACTGAGTCGCCAGCTCGGTATCGTACACCACACAGAGCGCACCCTGTCGAACGCCGCGCAGGCGATGTGTCACCTGCTCAAGACGTCTGCTGATCGCGAATAAATAACAAGGTAATCAACAGCGCCGCTGTGCTCGTCGCTGCGGCAAGGCCGAAGGTCATCATCGGCCCGAGTTCCCATGTGTATCCACCAAGCAGCGCACCGAGTGCACCACCGGCACCGAAACTCATACTGCTATAGAGTGCCTGACCACGTCCCTGGTGACGCCCTTTAAAGTGGTTATGAAAATACTGGATCGCTACAGCGTGAAAAATCCCGAACGTCGCTGCATGACCAAGCTGGATAATAACCAGCATTACAAACGACTCGACATAACTGCCCAGCAACAGCCAGCGTACGGAGGCAACCACCAGGCTGAGCATGAGCAACTTGTGCAGACCAAGGCGAGGAATCAAGTGGTGCATAATCATAAACACACCGATCTCGGCCAACACTCCGAGTGCCCACAGGCCACCGATGATCGTCTTTGAGTAACCATGCTCTTCAAGGTAAATACTGTAGAAGGTGTAATACGGGCCATGACTAGCCTGCATGAGAAACACGACCAGGATCAATGCCGCGACTTCAGGCCGTTTGATGACCTTGATAATGGAATCTTCATCCAGTGGCAGATGACCTGCCGCACGCTCCGGCACGATAAGACTGATCAGCCAGATCAATAAAAAGGTCACCAGCATGGCGACAGGAATAATGCCGGCTTCACTGCTCTCCAGCATATAACCGATCATCAGTGCTGCCACGACAAAGCCAATTGAACCCCACAGGCGTATTGCACTGTAGCGGTGTGTGTCATCACCCAGGTGAGTAAACGTGGTCGCTTCAAACTGAGGCAGGGTCGCGTTCCAGAAAAAACTGAATGCGCCCATCACCAATGCGATCCACCAGTACGATTCACCCATGAACACCCCGGCAAAACAGGCTATCGACAACAGCGATCCCGTGCGCACAATAAGCATGCGCCTGCCCGTGTGATCGGCAATCCAGCCCCAGATATTCGGTGCGATGATCTTGGTCGCCATGACCACGGCCATTAGCTCACCGATTGCACTGGGTTTGAAACCGAGTGATTCAAGGTAAAGCGGCCAGAACGGTACGAGGATGCCAAGTGAGGCAAAGTAGAACAGGTAGAAACCCGACAGGCGCCAGTAGGGAGTGGCCGTGCTCGATGTCATTTCAGCAAACTGCTGACTTAACTGCCGGCCGGGATAACAGGTGTCTGTGATTCAACATCCTGGTTCTGGGCACGGTGACGCAGCATATGGTCCATCAGCGTAATCGCCAGCATTGCCTCGGCAATCGGTGTTGCACGAATCCCGACACAGGGATCATGACGGCCCTTTGTCACCACTTCGATAGGTTCACCGGCAAGGTTTACGCTCCTGCCTGGCAAGCGCAGGCTTGAAGTCGGCTTCATCGCGATATGCGCGACAATGTCCTGACCACTGGAAATACCACCGAGGATGCCACCGGCATTATTACCAATGAAGCCTTCTGGTGTAATTTCATCACGGTGCTCGGTGCCCTTCTGTTCGACACTGTCAAAGCCAGCACCAATCTCGACACCCTTAACGGCGTTTATGCTCATGAGTGAATGTGCGATCTCTGCATCCAGGCGGTCAAAGATCGGTTCGCCGAGACCGGGAGGCACATTTGTCGCGACAACAGATACCTTCGCACCGATTGAATCCCCTTCCTTGCGCAGGGCATCCATGTAGGCCTCGAGTTCAGCAACCTTGCTCGCATCCGGGCAGAAGAATGGGTTGTTATGGACTTCATCCCAGTCAAACGCCTCCGGTACAATCGGGCCAAGCTGTGACAAGTATCCGCGGATCTCGATGTCGTAGCGCTCGTGCAGGTATTTCTTGGCAATACCCCCGGCAGCAACACGCATCGCAGTCTCACGTGCCGAACTGCGGCCACCACCACGGTAGTCACGCATCCCGTATTTCTGCTGATAGGTGTAATCGGCATGACCCGGCCGGAATGTATCCATGATGTTCGAATAGTCTTTCGAACGCTGGTCGGTGTTATGGATGATCAGACCAATTGGCGTCCCCGTGGTTTTACCCTCGAACACCCCGGATAGAATCTGCACCTCATCCGCTTCACGGCGTTGCGTGGTATGACGTGAAGTACCGGGCTTGCGCCGATCCAGGTCACCTTGCAGATCTGCTTCAGAGAGTTCGAGTCCGGGCGGACACCCATCGACAATTGCACCAATAGCGGGGCCGTGGCTCTCGCCAAAGCTCGTTACGGTGAACAGTTTTCCAATCGTATTTCCTGACATGGCGGCTATTGTAGCCGTTTATTGGCATCGAGTCAGGTTTCGGTAGTCTCTGATTGATTCCCTCTCCCTTGAGGGAGAGGGAGAGGTAGAGGGTTAGTGCCTGCCCCGCACTTGATGCGGGGGGTGAAGGTGATACTGCACTGTTTTACTTACCCCCTCACCCCTACCCTCTCCCCCAAAAAGGGGGAGAGGGGGAAACTATGTATGGTTTCCTTATTCATACCTCACAAAACATGACTTTGTTTCGTACCAGGTTCTGGAAGTATCAACTTATTGATCCCCTCTCCCCCAAAAAGGAGGAGAGGGGGGAATCTATGTATGGTTTCCTTATCCATACCTCACAAAACATGACTTTGTTTCGTACCAGGTTCTGGAAGTATCAACTTATTGATCCCCTCTCCCCCAAAAAGGGGGAGAGGGGGAAACTATGTATGGTTTCCTTATTCATACCTCACAAAACATGATTTTGTTTCATACCAGGTTCTGGAAGTATCAACTTACTAATCCCCTCTCCCTTGAGGGAGAGGGTTAGGGTGAGGGTGAGGGTGAGGGGGGAGAACAGTTAAATGACTTTCGAGAATTTTTGCTGACTGTCACGCAGGTATGCATCAAAGACCATACAGATATTGCGAATCAACAGACGACCGGCGGGTAACACCTCGATACTTCTATCGTTGACCTTTAACAGGCCATCGTCTTGCATCGCCACGAGTCCCTTGAGTTCATGTGCAAAATACTCGTGGAATTTAAGACCGTAACGTTTTTCGACCTTGTCAAAATCGAGTCCGAAGTGGCAGATGAGTTCCTGTATCACACAACGGCGAATACGGTCATCTTCTGTCAGATACATGCCACGCAGGATCGGCAGGTGATCCGCATCGAGCGCTGCATAGTAATTATCCAGTTCGCGGTGGTTCTGGCTAAAGCTATTGCGCGTCTGGCCAATGGCCGTGACACCCATCGCCAACAGGTCGCAGTCACCATGTGTCGAGTAGCCCTGGAAATTACGCTGCAGTTTGCCCTCACGCTGGGCGATGGCGAGTTCATCATCCGGCCGCGCAAAATGGTCCATACCTATGTATACATAGCCTGCCTGCTGCAACTGGCTAATACTCTGCTGCAGGATATCAAGCTTGGTCTGGGCATCGGGCAGATCTTCTTCGTTGATACGGCGCTGCGGTTTAAACAGGTTTGGCATATGCGCATAGTTAAACAATGACAAGCGATCCGGGCTGGCATCAATGACGCGGTCCAGTGTGTGTGTGAAGCTCTCGACCGTCTGGTGCGGCAAACCATACATAAGATCCAGGCTGATAGAGCGGAAACCGCTCTCGCGGGCAGCGTTCATAATGTCGAAAGTCTGCTGCTCAGATTGCATGCGGTTAACAGCCTTTTGCACAACCGGGTCAAGATCCTGCACGCCCAGGCTGAGTCGGTTAAAACCAATCTCACGCAGGAAAACGATCGTGTCGGGATTGGCCTCACGTGGATCTATCTCAATCGAGAACTCACCTTTGCTGTCATCCACAACCGGGAAATGACTCTGGATACGTTGCATCAGCACCGAAAGTTGCGGCTGGGTCAGGAACGTCGGTGTTCCCCCACCGAGGTGCAGTTGCTTGACGACACGATCACCGTCGAACAACTCTGCCTGCATGGCGATTTCCTTGTGCAGGTGCTGGAGGTACTCGATTGCCCTGGTGCGGTCCTTCGTTACAACCTTGTTGCAGGCACAGTAGAAACACACGGTGCTGCAAAACGGGATGTGGATATAAATAGATAACGGACGGGCAAGAAAATCGCCGTTACTCTCGGCGATACAATTTTTATAGTCCTGCTCGGTAAAACTTTCTTTGAATTGAGGCGCGGTCGGGTAAGAAGTGTAGCGCGGACCGCTGACGTCATAGCGCCCCAGCAATTCCGCATCAAAAAGGAGTTCGTGTTCCATTTTTTTATCTGTCCAATAAACTTCGACAGATTATGCGTGAGCCTCCTTCATGCCGATATGATCTGGATCAATCTTCGTCGATATCGAGCCCGTCACGATACGTTCATTGAGGTCAATATACGTGCTCAGGCAGCGAACTCAGTATGAAATTCGTTTAACTGCTCAGCGGTAAGCATAAACACACCATGGCCACCACGTTCGAATTCAAGCCATAAAAAAGGCACATTGGGGAAGCGCATGCCCAGCGCATAGGCACTATTGCCGACCTCTACAATGAGTACGCCGTCATCAGTGAGCCATTTTGGTGCATCGGCAAGAATTTGCACACAGGCATCAAGTCCGTCATTGCCGGAGGCCAGTCCAAGCTCAGGCTCGTGGTGGAACTCATCCGGTAACGCTGCCATATCTGCGGCGTCGACATACGGCGGATTACTGACAATCAGATCATAGCGTTGCTCGGGCAGACCGGTGAACAGGTCTGCCTGGAAAAGCTGAACCTGGCCATCAAGATTATGGCGATTGACATTTTTTTCCGCCACGGCGAGTGCATCAGTAGAGATATCCGTTGCATCAACCTGTGCATAGGGCATCGCAAGGGCCATCGCAATCGCGATACAACCACTACCCGTACACAGATCGAGCACATGCTCGACATTGTCCGCATCGACCCAGGGCTGGAATTGCTGTTCGATTAACTCGGCAACCGGTGAACGCGGCACCAGCACACGTTCATCGACATAAAAAGGCAACCCGGCAAACCATGCCTCGTTCGTTATATAAGGTACCGGCTTGCGATCACGAATGCGTTGTTCGAAAAATTCAAGCACACGCTGTTTTTCTGTCCGCGTCAGGTTGGCTGAAAATAATTCATTCGACAGGCCAAATGGCAGGTGCAGTGCGTGTAATACAAGCGCCAGAGCATCATCCACGGCATTGTTCGTGCCATGGCCAAAGTACAGGTCTGCCTCGTTAAAACGGCTCGCCCCCCAGCGAATAAAATCCACCAGGCTATGCAATTCTTCAAATGGTTGTGTCGAATTATCCATCAGGCAATGTCTGGACTAGTGGGCTTTTGCAACCGGTGACCAATCATAGTGCTTCACCTTGCGCTTGAATGATTTCTGGATCACCACGCCACGTACCGTGTAGTTTCCAACCAGTTCAACGTCGTCTTCGTCACTGTTCAGCGCGTGCATGAACTTCTTGCCATCACGCTCGACATACTGGCGGAACGTGACCTCGTCATTGTATTCGAGTACAGCATAGGCCCCATTACCGCATGGCGCTGACTGGTCCACGATAATAATCGCGCCATCCTCGAATTCGGGCATCATATCGTCACCGATCACCCGCAAGGCAAACGGTTCGACGTCATTTGATGAACAACCACCACTCATGATTTTCTCCTGCCAGGTACTTGGCGAGTACTTGATTCCGGAGGGGCAGTCTAGGCCGCAGGGCCATGAAGTCAAGTCCACAGAGTCAAAAAAACACGCCTCAGGGAAACGGCAACCACATAAAAACGGCCTTCGGGCCACGTTTTTGCTTCTGCCATACTGGCACAAGCCAGTATCCAGACACTATTTCATCAAACACCTGGATTCCTTGCCCATAGAACCCCTGCGGGTTTCATTATGGGTACCTTACCCATCTACGATGGATCAAGGCATACGCCGGAATGACGTCCACTCCTCGTCATGCCGGACTTGTTCCGGCATCCAATACTCTGTCAAATCAGCATGAGTTCTGGCTAAATTCATTTCGGAATGACGTGGAAGATTGCTTCGGTCATAAAATGACCTCGCAATGACGAGATGAGTCAGGCTTCATAATCCGCCAACCGAACGGGCTGACGACGTGCGCCCCACCTGCCAGGCTTCGGTTCAAACACACCCGCACATGCGGTACCACATTTCTTGCAGTTGCCATGTTCGTCCAGATTCCAGTCACTGAGCACATACCAGTCACGACCGATTAATTTTGTCCCGCAACTGTGACACCAGGTGCTGTCTGCCTCGGCATGATGCACGTTGCCGACGTAGGCATAACGCACGCCATTTTTTATCGCGATGTCACGTGCTCGGATGAGTGTGTCTTTTGGTGTCGACGGCACATCCATCATCTTGTAATCCGGGTGGAAGGCCGAGAAGTGCATCGGCATGTCCGGGCCGAGGTTTTCCACTACCCACTGCGTCATTGCTTCAAGCTCCGCGTCACTGTCGTTATGGCCGGGGATCAACAACGTGGTTGTTTCAAGCCACACATCGGTATCGTGGTGCAGGTACTGCAAGGTATCCAGCACCGGTTCAAGGTGACCACCGGTGAGCTTGTAATAGAATTTTTCATCAAATGATTTCAGATCGATGTTGGCCGCATCCATGTGTTTATAAAACTCGGCACGTGGTTCGGGGCAGACATACCCGGCACTGACCGACACGGATTTCACGCCGACCTCGTGACAGGCCTGCGCGACATCGATCGCGTATTCATGGAAAATAACCGGATCATTATAGGTGTATGCCACGCTGCGGCAATTGAGTTGCTGTGCGGCCCTGGCTATCAATTCGGGGGCAGCCGCATCGGCTAGCGTGTCAATCTCACGGGATTTGCTGATATCCCAGTTCTGGCAGAACTTGCAGGCAAGGTTACAACCGGCTGTACCAAACGACAGTACGGGTGTGCCCGGCAGGAAATGATTCAGGGGCTTTTTCTCAATCGGATCAATACAATAGCCACTGGAGCGACCATAACTGGTCATGACAATCTTGTCGCCCTGGTTGGCGCGTACGAAGCACAGGCCACGTTGGCCATCTTTGAGCTTGCAGAAGCGTGGACACAGATCGCACTGCACGCGCCCGTCTTCGAGCAGGTGCCAGTATTTTGTGGAAACAGTTGAGGAGTCGGTTTGTTGTGTCATACTTCAGGAACCACTGATTAAGTATATGAAGCTTACGCCGGTGGTAATTTTTTTCAATGCAAGGCGAAGCGAGTGAAGTGTAGTTATTCTACATAAACAAGCGCCAACGCCGCATTGGGAAAAATCACCCTGGCCCAGAGGGTTGTGGCCAAATCAACCTTACAGATTAAGGTTATTAGGAGTTTGCGATGACAGGCAACACATCCACTTCCGTCAGGCCGCCCGCCGTGGCCGGCATGTTCTACCCTGCCAACCCGACCGAGTTGCACGAACAGATTAATGAGTACCTGCAAGCCGCAACGCCAACGGGCCTGACACCGCATGCGCTGGTCGTACCGCATGCCGGGTATATCTATTCCGGCCCGATTGCCGCAAGTGCTTTTGTGAACCTGCGCCCACTGCGTGAACGCATCACGCGTGTCGTGTTGTTTGGCCCGTCTCACCGGGTCGGATTTCGCGGTCTCGCTACCCCGGCAACCAGCATATTTGCCACACCACTGGGCAATATCCCGCTCGATGTAGATACACTCGACAAGTTGTGCGCGCTGCCACAGGTACAACAACTCGATGCAGCGCATATCCAGGAACACAGCCTTGAAGTGCAACTGCCCTTCCTGCAGGAAGTCCTTGGTGACTTCAGCCTCGTGCCCCTTGTCGTCGGTGAGAGCAATCCCGATGAAGTAGCCGAAGTCATGGAGCTGTTATGGAACGATGAATCCACCCTGATCGTCGTCAGCTCCGATCTGAGTCATTACCATGATTACGCCTCGGCACAACGTATGGATAACCATACCTGTGCAGCCATTGAAGCACTACAACCCGATGCCATCTCGTACGAAGATGCCTGTGGCCGTAATCCCCTGCTTGGTCTGCTTACGGTTGCAAAACACCACAACCTGCAAGTCAGCACACTCGACCTGCGTAACTCCGGTGATACTGCTGGTGACAAGAATCGCGTCGTTGGTTATGGCGCCTGGTTATTTGCGGGCTAAGCCATGCTGACTGATACCGACAAGCAACACCTGCTCAGCCTTGCGCGTGAATCGATCCGCCACGGACTTGATTACGGCAGTCCGCTGCAGATCAACAGCCATGACTTTTCAGAAGCGTTGCAGGCACAACGCGCCAGCTTCGTCACCCTGCACATCAACGGCCAGTTACGCGGTTGCATCGGCAGCCTTGAAGCGCGTGAGCCACTGATCAGCAATGTCGTGATGAATGCCTTTAATGCAGCGTTCCGTGATCCGCGTTTTGCCCCACTTGGTTCAAATGAGTTCGACAGCATCCATATCCATATCGAGATCCTCAGTGTGCCGGAGCCAATAACCTTTGCCTCACAAGCCGACCTCATCAGCCAGCTGCGCCCGGGTGTTGATGGTCTCGTACTCAGTGACGGTGCCCACCGCGGCACCTTCCTGCCCACCGTGTGGGAACAGTTGCCACAACCCGAGGTCTTCCTGCAACACCTGAAGAACAAGGCGGGCCTGCCTGCCGAGCACTGGTCCGATAGCCTCGTGGTTGAACGATACGAAACAGAAACCTTTGAAGAATAAATCTCGTCTGGCCACATGCAGACGTGCGTCCAGCATGGCATAATCCCCGCATGACAAAGATTACGATTACACGACCCGACGACTGGCACCTGCATGTACGCGATAACGATGCCATGGCCAGCGTAATTGGCCACACCGCGCAGCAGTTTGGCCGCGCCATCATCATGCCGAACCTGAACCCGCCTGTGACCACGGTCGACGAGGCCATTGCTTACCGCGATCGTATCCTCGCTGCACTGCCCAAGGGCTGCCAGTTTAACCCGCTCATGACCCTGTACCTGACGGACAACACGAGCGCGGATGAGATCCACAAGGCGGCCAACAACGAGCATGTGTTCGCCGTTAAGCTGTACCCGTCCGGTGCGACGACCAACTCTGATTCCGGCGTGACCGATCTCAAAAAGACCTACGAGGCCGTCGAAGCCCTGCAGGTAACCGGACTGCCACTGCTTATCCATGGCGAGGTGACCGATCCGGCCATTGATGTGTTTGACCGTGAGAAGGTCTTTATCCGCGAACAACTCATGCCGCTACTCGGTTACTTCCCGCACCTGAAGGTCGTACTCGAACACATCACCACGCGTGATGCAGTCGACTTCGTGCTCAACACACCGGCTCATGTCGGTGCAACGATCACCGCGCATCACCTGCTCATGAACCGCAACGCGATGTTTGTCGGTGGCATGCGTCCACACCATTACTGCCTGCCCGTGTTAAAACGTGAAAGACACCGCGAGGCACTCATCTGGGCGGCGACAAGTAACAACCCTAAATTCTTCCTCGGCACCGACAGTGCCCCGCACCCGCAAGGCGCTAAGGAATCCAGCTGTGGCTGTGCCGGCATGTACACGGCACATGCAGCCATCGAACTGTATGCCGAGGCATTCGCCAGTGCTGGTTCACTCGACAGGCTCGAAGCCTTCGCCAGTTTCTATGGCCCGGACTTCTACGGTCTGCCCCGTAACACGGACACGATCACCCTGACACAGAATGAATGGACCGTTCCCGACTATTATCCGCTTGGCGATCAACGCGTTATCCCACTACGTGCCGGTGAGACCATTGGCTGGCAACTTTTGACCTGACAAAGCCCCGTATAACCGCTAAGCTAGACTCATAACAAAGGTTGCCTGTCAGGAATTCAGGCAACAGGGGAATAATAATCACGCCCCAACAGGGTCTGTGCAATGCAGTCCGACCGGCTGGGGGGTCGACACAAGGTAGTTGCAGTATGAGTCAGGAAAAACAACGCCTGCAGGCGATCAAGAACCAACAGGCCGGCTGGCAAAACTGGGGACCGTATCTCAGCGAACGCTCGTGGGGCACGGTACGTGAAGACTACAGTGCCGACGGTGATGCCTGGGGCTATCTCAGTCACGACATGGCACGCAGCAAGGCCTATCGTTGGGGCGAAGACGGCATCGGCGCCATCAGTGATCGCTACCAGTTACTCAACTTCTCACTTGCGCTGTGGAACGGCAAAGACCCTATATTAAAGGAACGCCTGTTCGGGTTGACCCCGCACGAAGGTAACCATGGCGAAGACGTCAAGGAGTATTACTTCTACCTCGACAGCACGCCGACCCACAGTTACATGAAGTTCCTCTACAAATATCCGCATGCCGAGTACCCCTACCAGGAACTGATTGACGTCAACAAATCCCGCAACGGCCAGGGCGAAGAGTACGAACTGCTCGATACCGGTGCCTTTGATGAAGACCGCTACTTCGATGTATTCATGGAGTACGCCAAAAACACCCCGGATGACATCGCGATCCGCATTACCGTACACAACCGTGGCCCGGAAGATGCCGACATCCACCTCATCCCGCAGTTATGGTTCCGTAATATCTGGGCCTGGGGCGATGAACCCCTCGACCCACCCGTTATCAAGAAAGGCCGTAAGTCCTCTAAAAATACCCACGTACATATCGAGGCGGATGACTCCGAGGCGGCGGGTCTGAGTAACCTGCCCTTCACCTACCAACTTGGTAAACGTTACCTGTACGCCGATGAAGATGGCACGCCCATGTTCACGGATAACGAAACCAACATGGCACGTGTGTATGGTCCTGAAGCCGAAAACGGACACAAATTTGTAAAAGACGCGTTTCATCGCAATATCGTCAACGACGAGAAATGCACCAACACGAAAAACACCGGCACGAAGGCCGCGATTCAGTTCACACGCACGGTCAAGGCCGGTGGCAGTACTGTCTTAAAACTGCGCCTGACCGACTCGGCGACGAAAGACCCGCTCGCCAACATCGACGCGATTGTTGAGGCACGCCTGAAGGATGCCGACGATTTTTATGCCGACGTGCATCCCCCCAAAGCAAGCGAGGATGAAAAGAACATCCAGCGCCAGGCCTTTGCAGGGCTCATGTGGACAAAACAGAATTACATCTTCGACGTGCAGCGCTGGCTCGCCGGTGACAACGGCAATATGCCACCGCCCGACTCACGCTGGACGATCCGCAACCAGCACTGGCGTCACCTGAACTCGATGCGCATCCTGTCGATGCCAGACAAGTGGGAGTACCCGTGGTTCGCCGCGTGGGATCTGGCCTTCCATACCGTGCCGATTACATTGATCGATCCCGAGTTTGCCAAGGACCAGCTCTGGCTCATGCTGTTCGAACAGTTCCAGCATCCGAACGGACAGATCCCGGCGTATGAATGGGAATTCTCGGATCTGAACCCGCCCGTGCATGCCTGGGCCGTGTGGCGTGTCTATAACATGGACAAGCACCGCACCGGCAAGGGTGACCGCGAGTTCCTGCAAAAGTGTTTCCACAAGCTACTCATTAACTTTGCGTGGTGGATCAACAAGGTTGATGCCGAGGGCAATAACGTCTTTGAAGGCGGCTTCCTCGGGCTTGATAACATCACGGTGTTCGACCGCTCTGAAGAACTGCCCGGCGGCGCAAAACTTGAACAGTCCGACGCCACCGGCTGGATGGGCATGTTCTGCCTGAACCTCATGCGCATCGCGCTGGAACTGGCGAAAGACAACCCCGTTTATGAAGGCCTGGCAACGAAATACTTCCAGCACTACATCTACGTCGGCTCCGCCATGAAACACATGGGTAATCGCAACTACAACCTATGGGACGAAGAAGACGGCTTCTTCTACGACGTGCTGCGCTACCCCGATGAAAGCTTTGACAAACTTCGCGTACGTTCATTAGTTGGGCTCATCCCCTTGTTTGCCGTCGAGCGTCTCGAGCGTAAAAAGATCGACCTGTTTAACGAGTTCACCACCAACTTCGACTGGTTCGTCGCAAATCGCCAGGACGTGGTGCAACACGTCTGCAACCGCATCATTACGAAAGATACTGACACGCATATCCTCACCATCGTTAATGAACACCAGCTCAAGCGCATCCTCGAACGCATGTGGGATGAAGGTGAATTCATGTCCGACTACGGACTGCGCAGCCTTTCCAAACATCATGAGGAACACCCTTTCGCGCTGGGTGAACACACGGTCGGCTACGAAGCCGGTGAGGCCGTGTGTAAACTGAAAGGCGGCAACTCGAACTGGCGTGGCCCTATCTGGTTCCCGACCAGCTTCCTTATGATCGAGTCACTCAGAAAGCTCGATAAGGCCTACGGCGACCTGCTTAAAATAAAAATGGACGACGGAACCGAAGCCACCGCCGGTGACATGGCCGAACGCCTCGCCAACGGCATGATCGATATCTTCACGAAAGACAAAGACGGCAGACGCCCCGTATTCGGTGATGTCGAAAAATTCCAGACCGACCCGTTATGGAAAGACAACATCCTGTTCTACGAATACTTCCATGGTGACAAAGGCACCGGCCTCGGTGCATCACACCAGACAGGCTGGACCGCACTCGTTGCATCACTCATTGATGAGTGGCGACGTTAGTCAAGCAGGGGAATAACTATGCAGCAAGGAATGCTGAAGAAAACAACGCAAGGAGGCGACATGCTAGTCAAAACAGTACGGTAGCCCGGCCAGAAAGGCACACGTAACCTGGTTAACCAGTACGGCAACAAGCTGGTCTGTGTACGATACCGCTATGATGTCGAGCGGCAGATGCGCTACAAAACAGCAGAAATCATTATTGCGGAATCACCCTGGCAACCCCCTGTTGACGAACCACAACCCGTTCAACACACAACCGTTAAAACGACACCCTACGTCGGCCTGAAGATTGGTTACAGGGAGACCCAATTACGTAACGACCTGAAAGCTATTGGTGCACACTGGTCACCCGGTGACAGATTATGGTACGCACCGGAAGAATACGTACGCAGAATTGGCTTGACGGATCGCATCGTAAAACGAGGATAGACCGGGATAAAGGGGTACTATTTGCATAGTACCCAGTACTCTATTTAGTACCTTGTTCCTATATGTAGTAACTTTTTGAAAAGGTACTATGACGTATAATTATAGTTAGGCATTTAAAAGATTTAATGTTGAATCGAGACAAACTGGCGAAAATCAAAACTTATGATGACTTTTTCGAAGTCCGTCAGGCGGTAGCTAGTCTGTCTAGCACAGAATTGTTTAATTCACTTTTTCCTATTTCGATAGAAAACATAGGAGATAGTGCAGATTCATTTGCTGGGTTACTCCTGATAGAGCTTGATCCAAAACATGAGTTAACTTTAGAAAATATGCTACTAAAAATAGCGAAGTCGAAATGGAATGTTAGTAATAGAGAAATTCCTTTCTACCTAGTATCGCAATTTGGTAAATGGAATGTCTTAAATAAAGTCAATGAGTTATTGAAAGATGTTTCATTTAATGAGGAAGAAAAGAATTATCTTGAAACTGTAAATTACTGGGCTTCCGGTCCTCCATCAGGTTTATCTGAGCCTTTGCATTATTTTGAGTGGCAGGAGGTAATTGAGCGTAAAAATGCCGAACAAGTCAACCAAGTTCGCGCTTACGCGCCGGACCGCCAACCTGCTCCGCGGTTTGTCGGCCGCTTGTTTCAAACGTTGCGCAATAACGAAATTTCAAAGAAAGAATTTATAGGCCTGCTAAGTGAAGGTAAGACATTTATTCTTCATTTTTGGGCGGAATGGAATGGATATGACATAGAGCAAAAAAACACGATTAGTAAATTTAGAGATAAATATCCAAATATAGGCTTTTTTGAAATGGATGTGGATGTTAAGGAAAATCATGATATTTGCCAGGAACATGAAGTATTTGGGCCACCTACTATTGTGTTTTATAAAAATGGCAAATTAATAAATCGTATTGTAGGTCTTTTGAAGGAGAGTCAGCTTGAAAGTGAACTGCAATCATTTGAAAGCGCATAACATCATTCGTGTGGGACCGTCTAAAGCGCTGCGCGCTTTATTCGCCCCCACAACTCAAACGTTGATATGACTTTCCGCTGTCAATAGGGCAGCCGAACTTCTTCCGGATAACATCAGAACCGTTTCACCGATGTGTTATTGCGCGTGGGCACGACACCGGTAAAAACGACAGTTGTCATGCTGATATGCGCGGGTTGGTTACCGCCTTACTTGTGTACGCCGCGAAGCTGCCTCTCTCTAGGTCCGTGCATCATTGTTTTGCTGTTAACGTAAACAAGGCACTTAACGTTTCCGAGGGTTCTTCTCACCGCGGTGTCGTGCCCACGCGCAAGAACACATCGATGCTATGTTTGTGTTGATAGGTTAGCGTTCTCCTTCAATAAGAGTTTGATGATGATTTAGTCTATCGTGGATACATGACCTCATTCGTGATGGCCCACATAAAGCCCACGAGCTCACGTGCCAGTGCGACCACGGTGACATTGTGGGGTTTACCTTAGCGCTGTATGTGCTGATAGCGCCCTGTCAGTCGCAGCTGGGCCTGCCAGGCGATAGTACGTATCGAGAGCGGCAGCTTTTCCTGGCGTTTCTGTATCTCCGGGCTGACTTTAGCCGGATAGCGATAACACCACGCGGCTTCAATCAAGATCCGACGCACATGGCCGTTGCCGGTTTTGGTAATGCGTCCACGTGATACCCGTGGGCCACTGGAGTGCTCTGATGAGGTCAAGCCTAAAAAGCTCATCAGTTGTTTCGGGTTATCAAAACGACTCAAGTCGCCCAGCTCTGAGACCACGGTCACCGCCACAACCATTTTGACCCCACGCATACTCATGAGCGCCTCCACCACGGGATACAGTCGCCATTGCCGGACGAATATCTTGATGTGTTTGGTCAATGATTTAGATTTGTCACGGCAACATTTCTGCGTAACCATGTGGTTATGAAAAGACGTGATTTTCTCAAGCTGACCCTCGCCACTGCAGTGCTAACCGCCTGCGGCAAAAAAGAGGGCCGCATCGGCATTGCCCTCGGCGGTGGCGGCGCGCGCGGGCTTGCGCATGTCCTCATGCTCGAGGTGCTCGATGAGCTAAATATCCGCCCGCACCGAATCGCCGGTACAAGTATCGGTGCGATCATGGGTGCGTTGTATGCCTCGGGGATGCCCGGCTATGAGATACGTAAACTCATCGACCGCCTGACTGTCGCCGAGGATGAGTCATGGTTAAGTTCCCTGTTCGAGGAAGAGATAGGCCGCTGGTGGAATATTATTGAGTTGCAACTCGGCCGAGGCGGCCTGATCACAACGTCTGCCTTCGCGAAGGTTTTACAGGAAGAGCTCGGCGTGACTCGTTTTAACGAATTGAAGATCCCGCTCATGGTCGTGGCGACGGACTTTTGGAGCCGCAAACAGGTCGTGTTCAGAAAAGGCGAGCTGCTACCCGCGATTCAGGCCAGTATGGCTGTTCCGGGGCTGTTCAGCCCGGTACAACACAAGGGCAAGGTGCTTGTCGATGGCGGGCTCGTCAACCCGGTACCGTATGACCTGCTGTTTGATGACTGTGATGTCGTGGTCGCGATCGATGTGCTCGGCGAGCGAACGCCAGAGATGGAAAATGGCGAACCCACCTATTTCGAGACGACCTTTAACACTTACCAGATCATGCAGGCCAGCATCATGGATGAGAAGCTGAAGCATCAGCCGCCAGATATCTATATCCGCCCTGAGCTGGAAAATATTCGCGTACTCGAATTTAACCGGGTTGACGAGATTTATGCTCAGTCTAAATCCGCCCGGAACAAGCTCAAGCGTTCCCTGCGCAGGTATAGTAAAGTCTGATAGCAATCGCAAAAATGAAAAATACGGTTCAGAGTGAACCTTCACCGGTTTAACGTTATTTGATATAGGAAAATAATTATCATATGGCAAAATTAATTATGATCATCAGCGGCATGTCTGCTGGAATATCAGTTATTTTGGGTGCATTTGCCTCTCACGGGCTGAAGAATAAAATATCACCAGAAATGCTATCTGTCTTTAAAACTGGCGTTG
>Ga0316207_10001878_pt1 | contig 23817 bp, 15 predicted proteins | sample 6weekpyrite_MG_FD_204943 | JGI IMG/M metagenome (GOLD analysis project Ga0316207, IMG submission 204943) | Microbial mat bacterial communities from mineral coupon in-situ incubated in ocean water Damariscotta River, Maine, United States -... | ecosystem: Environmental > Aquatic > Marine >... | reverse complement strand
AGTTTATTGAGGGAGAACTCCAGGCCAAGGCTAAACAGTAGAAAGGCGATGCCGACTTCCGCGAGAAAGTGCAGGGTTTCAGTGTTCTGTACCAGGTTAGTCGCATGTGGCCCAAGAAAGATACCCACCGTCAGGTAAGCGAGTATTGCCGGTAGTTTGATGCGGCGGAAAATAGCCACCGCAATCACGGATATTGCCAGTAATATTATTGTGTCACTCAGGGTATCATGCATATTTCACATCAAAATCACACTTAATCTAGACCAGAATTAAGTGTAGCAGTAATGATTTTTGATGCGACTAAACTTGAGCCTGTTCTTTCGATTACCTGTTCATTCCTAATATGAATCAAAGGTGGGGCATATCAGGAAAGGTTACCGGCAGCATCCAGTGTATTTAGCAGGAGAACGGCAACGGTCATCGGGCCGACACCGCCGGGTACCGGCGTAATCCATGCGGCGTGTTCAGAGGCCGTGGCAAAATCCACATCACCGCATAGCGAGCCATTTTCCATACGGTTAATACCCACATCAATGACCGTGGCACCATCCTTGATCCATTCACCCTTAACCAGCCCGGGTTTACCCACGGCAACCACAACAATATCTGCGCGGCGTACATGTGCTTCTAGATCAGCGGTAAAGCGGTGAGTTGTCGTCACGGTCGCGCCGGCTAACAGCAACTCCAGCGTCGCAGGGCGGCCCACATGATTTGATGCGCCGACAATAACCGCATTGCGCCCCTTGTAAGCCTCACCGGTCGAATCCAGCAGAAGCTTGACGCCATAGGGTGTGCAGGGGCGTAGCGCGGGCTGTCGTTGAGCCAGTCGACCCAGATTATATGGGTGAAAACCATCCACATCCTTGCTGGCATTGATGCGTTCGATGACGGAGGTTTCATCCAGGCCTTCAGGTAAGGGAAACTGCACCAGAATGCCATGTACATCATCATCCGCGTTGAGCTTGTCGATCAGGTTATTGAGCTCCTGCTGCGTTGTAGTGGCGGGTAAATCATAGGCTGTGGAGATAATGCCGACTTTTTCACAGGCCATGCGCTTGTTTCTCACATACACCTGAGATGCGGGGTCTTCACCAATGAGCACAACGGCCAGCCCAGGTGCTTTTCTACCCGCATCAAGACGTTGCTGCACACGTTGCTTGATAGTTTCATGAAGATCGTTGGCGATTTGTTTACCATTAATAATTTGCGCAGGCATAAGTTTGAAACGTCCGGATAAAATGTGGGCGAATTTTCTCATGCAATGGAGTGGCGATACAAGCCGCTAAAACAAGAAAAAAGATAGATAATTGAGGGGATTGCAGAAGAAGCAGTTGACCTTATTCGAGGATATGAGTAATATCCGCATCCTCGTTTACTGATGCGTTATGTGCAGTGGCGGGCTATCGGTCATCAGGCTTTTCAACTAAGCTTAAGAGCATCGTTACAGGGAATTCAGTTAAACAATCGGGGTATAGCGTAGTCAAGCGGGGCCTGTTCTTTAGTGCAGGTGTTCAATTGCAGCAGTCCTTATACTGAAAGATGTATAGAAATATCGGGGTATAGCGCAGTCTGGTAGCGCGCCTGCTTTGGGAGCAGGATGTCGGGAGTTCGAATCTCTCTACCCCGACCAGATTTAAAATTAGCTGATCGAAAGTGACTAAAAGTACAGATCAGTTAAGTGGTATGGATAGAGAGAGATGAGAACGGGAGAGTTCGAACAAATTGCCGGGAGCAATTTGTAACGTGCGCAGCACGGCCCGCAGGGCAAAATACAGGAGGTATTTTGTAATCTCTCTACCCCGACCAGATTTAAAATTAGCTGATCGAAAGTGACTAAAAGTACAGATCAGTTAAGTGGTATGGATAGAGAGAGATGAGAACGGGAGAGTTCGAACAAATTGCCGGGAGCAATTTGTAACGTGCGCAGCACGGCCCGCAGGGCAAAATACAGGAGGTATTTTGTAATCTCTTTATCTTCACCAGATTTAAAGCACTGCTTTTTTTCAGTAGATAAAAACCAGTTAGTACTGCGCCCGTAGCTCATCTGGATAGAGCATCGGCCTTCTAAGCCGAGGGTAGCAGGTTCGATAAAATTGTCTGGAACAATTTTAAACATGGTGATGTTTTTCTATCGCCATGGCCCGAAGGGCGGAGGGCAGGAAGCCCGGAGTAATCCTGCCTCTGGCAGGACGGATCAGTTTATTAATCTGCGCCTGTAGCTCATCTGGATAGAGCATCGGCCTTCTAAGCCGAGGGTAGCAGGTTCGATAAAATTGTCTGGAACAATTTTAAACATGGTGATGTTTTTCTATCGCCATGGCCCGAAGGGCGGAGGGCAGGAAGCCCGGAGTAATCCTGCCTCTGGCAGGACGGATCAGTTTATTAATCTGCGCCTGTAGCTCATCTGGATAGAGCATCGGCCTTCTAAGCCGAGGGTAGCAGGTTCGAGTCCTGCCAGGCGCGCCATATTTATGTTTTGATGCTTGCGTTTCAGGACAGTATCACCGATTTATGGTGGGTGTAGCTCAGTTGGGTGAGCGACGGTTTAAGGAGTCGCGAACGCACAGCAGGATGCTGGGCCGGTATCACCCTGATTTTAAATGAGGACAGGAGTCCGAATGCCCGACAATCAAATCACCAAATTATGGTGGGTGTAGCTCAGTTGGTAGAGCCCCGGATTGTGATTCCGGTCGTCGAGGGTTCAAGTCCCTTCATCCACCCCATTTTCATATTTGTTTCATCTCTGTAGTTTATTTAAGCCGGCCTGAGTGCCGGCTTTTTTGTTGCCTGTTTTCAGGCAGTGAGCTTCGTATACTTAAGCCTGAAACTGTTTTCACGCTAAGTAAAAGTAGCTGCGATTGTTTACTCGGTCGTTATCAAAATAATTCAGTTTATAGAGAATTAGCTTGAAGCCTGCGATGGTTTTCCTGTCTAATAGATTAGTAGCTAGCGACAACAGGAATTTCAAATATGGCTTTAGATCAACTTGAGGCATTCTTAAAGAAAATGCAGTCTGAACCTGCACTAAAAGATCAGGTGCTGGCTTCATCAACTGCCGACGACGTTGCGCAAATAGCGCTAAAACTGGGCTTTGAATTTTCAGGTGATGAGCTTTTGAGAATGTCAGGTAAGAAAGTTGGCCAGGTTACGGTTAAAAAGAATGATCTTCCTGGTGAATACAATTAGGCGTATATTTGCATGAAGCTAACGCGCCTGATTTTTGCAGGTTAATGTGCTTATCAGTCTTATAGCGCAACAAACTCCTCAACTCCGTTGAGATTATTAAAAAACCAGTATCAGACAGATTAACTTGTCAGTTTCAACTAATCACACCTTACAGCTATTGAGAATACACTTAATAAACTCTCTAAGGTCTTTGGTAATGTAGCTAACTAATGGCCTGGGTGGTCAAACGGTGGCTATTAAGGTGGGAAAATGGTCATATATGTCCAGAATTTTCTTTATAGTGGCATATTCATATAAATGAATCTCGGTTCTCAGTTTTAAACTGCTCCTTGTCGGTCACTATATTATTCCCATTTCAACGCGCCTCCTGTTTGATACTCTGTGACGCGCGTTTCAAAAAAGTTTTTCTCTTTACGCAAATTGGCCTGCTCATCTAACCAGGTCAATGTATTTTCAACACCTGGAAAAGGCTCTGTCTGTTGTAATTGTTTGGCACGTCTATTGGCAATAAAGCGGAATTGCTCAATGTGTTCATCAGCGCTATAACCAAGAATGGGGTCTCGCAGAATGTAACGGGCATAATCTGCTTCACAGGCTTCGGCTTCTTCCCACATGCTTTGAATTGCTTTAGGATCCAGTCGTATGTTTTCTTCTTTTATTATCTGCTTCACAGCACGAATACCAAAGGCGCAGTGCAGTACTTCGTCTCGCATAATGTATTGCAGTTGTTCGGCGGTGCCGGTCATCAGTCCACGCCGTTGTAAAGCAAATATGGGGCTGAATCCATTGTAGAACCAGCAACCCTCAAAGACACCGGCAAAAAACATGTATGACATGACAAAGTTTTCCAGTTCATCGCGGTCATTGAGATCAATGTCGGTGCGCATGACTGAATCGATTTTTCTATTCGCCATGTTTATCTTTTGATGTATTTCTGGAACAACTCGATAGCGGTTATAGATTTCTCCCTGGTCAAGACCAATCGACTCGATACAATGTTGATACGTCCAGGTATGCAGTGCTTCTTCATATACCTGCCTGGCCTGGTAAATCTGTAACTCTGGCGCGGTCATTTTTTCCATGACGGCCAGCCCTATATTGCGCATCGCCAGAATATCTGAGGTGGTTAGATAAGACAGAACATTCGTATAAACGTGTTTCTCTTCTACGGTTAATCGATGATGAAAATCGTGCACGTCTTTTGACATGTTAATATCTAATGGTGTCCAGTGGTTTTTATTGGCGTTAAGAAAAAACTCCCAGGCCCATGGATACTTAAACGGTGCAAGCTGATTAATATCAGCCTGACCATTTATCACTCTTTTGTCATCAGCATTGATCGGTGGAAGTGCCTCTAGCTGTATGAGTTTAGATGGCGCTTCTTTCACCGTTTCTGAAGTACTCACTTCATGCTGTGTATTATTTAGTGTTTGTTTGTTAATGATGACATGGTTGTTATCATCATTGAATCCGGCTAATGGGTTGTCCCAATTCATCATATTAGTACCTCAATCTATTACTGGTCTTTGTTAGTTGATTATTTTTACTGGCAAGCTTCGCAATCTGGATCAAGAACAGAGCATGCTTTGGGTGCTACATTCTCCTGTTCATATTGGCTTGCAACCTGTGTGCTGTTTTTTTCCATATGGGTTGCACCTATAGAACGCAAGTAATAGGTTGTTTTTAAACCACGCACCCAGGCAAGCTTATACAACTGATCCAGTTTTTTACCTGAGGGTTCCGCCATGTATAAATTTAAACTCTGCGCCTGATCTATCCATTTTTGTCGGCGTGCCGCCGCTTCGATTAACCAGCGGGTATCCATTTCAAACGCAGTGGCATACCGTGATTTAATATCATCAGGAATGCGATCAATATTAAGCACCGAACCGTCATAGTATTTAAGGTCATTCACCATGACTTCATCCCATAAGTTAGCCTGCTTCAGGCTCTGCACTAAATAAGGATTAACCACGATAAACTCACCGGATAAATTCGATTTAACATACAGATTTTGATATGTCGGCTCAATGGACTGACTTACGCCACAAATATTAGAAATGGTTGCAGTAGGCGCAATCGCCAGACAGTTACTGTTGCGCATGCCCTGCTGCTGAATTATTTCTCGCAAAGTATCCCAGTCCAGTGTGCTGCTGGTATCGCACTGTATATAATTTCCACGTTCTTCTATCAGCCGTTGATTTGAATCCAGTGGCAAAATACCCTGGCTCCATAAAGAACCCTGGTAACTGGCATAACAGCCTCGCTCTTTGGCTAAATCTGATGAGGCCTGTATGGAAAAATAACTCACCACTTCCATGGATTGATCGGCAAACTCCACCGCTTTTTGATCCGTGTATGGCAGCTTTAATTTATACAGAGCATCTTGAAAACCCATAATGCCTAAACCCACCGGGCGGTGACGTAGATTAGATTTTCTTGCCTGGGGTACGCTGTAGTAATTGTAATCAATCACATTATCCAGCATGCGCATGGCTGTCTTAATAGTGGCTTGTAACTTTTCCTGGTTTAAACCGGTTTCATCGACATGTGTGGCCAGGTTAACCGAACCTAAATTACACACGGCAATTTCGTTATCGTTGGTATGTAGTGTAATTTCAGTGCACAGGTTAGAGCTGTGTACCGCACCCATGTGCTGATTGGTGTATCGAATATTGCAGGGGTCTTTAAAAGTAATCCAGGGGTGACCCGTTTCAAATAACATGCCGAGCATTTTGCGCCATAATTCGACGGCTTTTACCGTTTTATAAATATGTAATTCACCGCGTTGTGCTTTGGCTTCATAGTTTACAAACGCTTTCTCAAATGCTTTGCCATAAAGGTCGTGCAATTCGGGTACTTCTTCTGGTGAGAACAGTGTCCATTCTTCGTCTTCTGCCACGCGTTTCATAAATAAATCGGGCACCCAGTTAGCCGTATTCATATCGTGAGTACGCCTGCGGTCATCTCCCGTGTTTTTTCGCAGTTCTAAAAATTCTTCAATGTCGATGTGCCAGGTTTCTAAATAAGCACACATCGCGCCTTTGCGTTTACCGCCCTGGTTTACCGCCACGGCTGTATCATTAGCAACTTTTAAAAAAGGCACTACACCCTGCGACTCACCATTAGTGCCTTTAATGTGCGCACCGAGACCGCGAACTCGCGTCCAGTCATTACCCAGCCCCCCGGCAAATTTAGATAACAACGCATTGTCTTTAAATGAAGAAAAAATACCATCCAGGTCGTCCGGGACAGTGGTGAGATAACAGGACGATAATTGAGGACGCAAGGTGCCTGAGTTAAATAATGTCGGTGTCGAACTCATAAAATCAAACGACGATAGCAACTGATAAAACTCGATACAGCGTTGCTCACGATCAATTTCGTTGATTGCCAGGCCCATGGCCACGCGCATAAAAAACGCCTGGGGTAATTCCATGCGCTGTTGCTTGCTGTGAATAAAATAGCGGTCATACAAGGTTTGCAGTCCCAGGTAGGTAAACTGTAAATCCCGCTCGGGCAATATGGCATCGGCCAGTTTATCCAGATCAAAGCGCATCAGTTCACTGTCTAGCAGTTGCAGGTCTACTGCGCATTTAATATAGGTTTTGAAATAATCACCATACAGCTTCGCCATCTCAGCTTGATTGGCTTCCTGTTTATGTCCAAACACATACGTTAAGGCTTCACGGCGGCAATTATCCAGCAGTAATCGAGCCGAAACCTGAGAGTAGTTAGGTTCCTGGTCAATCAGGCTGCGCGCACTCATCACTAGAACGGTATATAAATCTGTTTCTTTCATGCCGTCATAAACCGCATTCAAGGTGGTTTGCATCACCCGTTCGGCACTCACATCATCGAGCTGGTTAACGGCTTCATTAATAATGTTCTGCAATCGACTTTTATCAAGCGGAGTGCGAGTACCATCACTTAAAGTGATTTCAAGCGCAGTGTCAGATTTCGTCTGTTCCGGTTGATTTGATGCCCGTTGCTGTGCATGTTGCTCACGGTAGAGCACATAGGCGCGAGCGACCTTGTGGTCGCCATTGCGCATTAAGGCCAGTTCAACCTGATCCTGTATGTCTTCAATATGCACCGTGCCATCTTCGGGCGAACGACGAAAAAGTGCTTCTATCACTTGGTCGCTAATGTGGTTCACCTTTTCATGTATCCGGCTGGAAGCGGCGGCTGTGCCCCCTTCGACCGCCAGAAAGGCCTTGGTCACCGCAACCAGAATCTTGCTGCGATCAAATGCAGTCAGCTTGCCATTACGACGAATGACGCGATAAGTGCTTTGGCTACTTAGTTGTGATTGATTTAAATGAACGCTGGACAGAACGGTTGAATTGTTATCGACGAGAATGGATTCAGTTTGCATGCGTTTTCCTTATTTCCTGGTCTTATGGCCGGGAAGGAAAGCGCAATAGAAAAGCGATTTTCTACCCCAAGCCTGGACGCGAGACTCTGGTTAATGGGACAGGTAACCGGACTTAAGAGGCGTTGAAACATGGCTCTCTATCACCGTTGCGCGACAGTTCCGGATTTACACCGGATTCCCCTGTGGACAAAAAACAATCACTATATATTGTGGTTGCTAGTTAATAAAACACAAGATAAAGGAATATTGATGTGATAGCAAGCGGATTATTTAATCAATTTGAAATAGCTTTTGGCATGCTTTTCTTTGCCATTTGTACAAAATCCTCCAAATGTACCTGAGACGCATCTTGCTGACGCATTGCGGCGTAAACTCGACCCTGCAGGCCTTGTTCTCCCAGTGACCTCGCCGTGACATAGCCTTGCTTTAAATAATCCGTCAGTACCCAGTCTGGCAGTACAGATATACCGCGACGACTCGTCACCAACTGTAAAATCATTGCAGTGAGTTCCGACTGGCGCACGGCTTTTGGTGACACTTTGGCCGGAGTGAGGAAGTGATTAAATACATCCAGCCGATTTTCATCAACGGGATAGGTAATGAGCACCTGATCAAAAAAATCCTCTGCAGACAACCAGGGCTTTTTTGTGAGTGCAGCGTCATTTGCCATAACCGCCAATGCTTCAAAGTCAAACAGAGGTTCAAAATGCAGGCTTTCGTGATCGATATAGTCAGAGCTTATCACCACATCTACATCGCCCTGAACCAGTGTGGGGATGGGATCAAAATTATTTCCCATACGAATATCCACCTCCACATCTGGCCAATACTGGCGATAGTGATCCAGCGTCGGAATCAGCCATTCAAAACAACTGTGACATTCGATAGTGATATGTAGCCGAGCGACTTCCATACCCGCCATCTGTTTCAGTTCATATTCAGTGGCCTCAACCTGGGGCAATAACTGTTGTGCTAACCGCAACAGGCGGTGGCCCGCAGGGGTGAGTTTGAGTGGTTTGTGTTTGCGTTGATACAGGGCGATATCGAAATAGGTTTCCAGCGACTTAATCTGGTGGGACAGTGCTGACTGAGTCAGGTGCAGGCGTTCTGCTGCCTGGGCTAGATTCCCTGTTTCATGTATGGCCTTCAGGCTGCGTAAATGGCGAGTTTCAATAAACATTATGAATATTATTCACTATAAATATTAAATACATGAAATTGATTTGATTTTAATGCGCGATCATACTGCTGCGCAAGCAAATTCAAGATAAAAAACATAATTTACTGAGAGACAGCAGCATGATTACGACACATAACCTGGGATTTCCCAGAATTGGCGCGAACCGCGAACTTAAACGCTCACTGGAAATGTTCTGGCAAGGCAAATGTCTGGCTAAACATTTATTACAAAACGCTGAAGATCTGCGCCTGGCGCATTGGCAGAACCAGGTCGATGCTGGCATAGACTACATACCAGTCGGTGATTTTTCCCTGTATGACCAGGTGCTGGATACCAGTTGTTTGCTGGGCGTGGTGCCCCCAAGGTTTAACTGGCAGGGAGATAATGTTGAACTTGATACCTACTTCGCCATGGCGCGTGGTGTGCAGAACAAGCAAACCTCTATCGCCGCCTGCGAAATGACGAAATGGTTTGATACCAACTATCACTACTTAGTACCGGAGATTCATCAGGGGCAAGAGTTTAAAATCAGTTTTGATAAGCTGTTCAATGAAGTAAGCGAAGCACAGCAGGCCGGTTTCAAAGTAAAGCCGGTGATTGTCGGGCCGCTGACCTGGTTATGGCTGGCTAAAATTAAAGGTGAGTCCTTTGACAAATTAGATTTACTGGATGACCTGGTAACGGTTTATGGCGATATCTTGCAGCGCCTTCACCAACAGGGCGTGGAGTGGGTACAGATTGATGAACCGATATTAGTATTAGACCTGCCATTAGAATGGCAAAGCGCCTTTAGATCGGCTTATCATCGTTTACAGGTAAAGGGTTTAAAAATTATGCTGGCAACGTATTTTGGTGCGCTTGAAGATAACTTAAGTTTCGCCAGTAAGTTACCCGTGGCGGGATTGCATATTGATCTGGTACGCGGTCATGAGCAATTTACACAGGTACTTAATGCATTACCCAGTTATAAAGTCCTGTCATTAGGCGTGATTGATGGGCGCAATATCTGGCGCAGCAACCTGGATGCGTTATTAGACACTATCCATACCGCACAACATCGTTATGCAGGCGAAATTTGGCTCGCACCTTCCTGCTCTTTATTGCATGTGCCCGTTGATCTGGACAATGAAAAAAAACTGGATGGCGAAATAAAAAGCTGGTTGTCATTTGCCAGACAGAAATTGCAGGAACTGAATATACTTAAACGGGTGTGTAATAATCAACAGGAAAAAGTAGAAGATCAACTACAGGCATCACGATTAGCCATTCAAAACCGACAGACATCGAATCGCATTCACCATGACAATGTCAAACAACGAGTCGCTGCTATTAGTGAGGATATGATCAATCGTCACAGCGATTATGAAACACGATCGCGCATGCAAAAACAAAAACTAAATTTACCCTTATACCCGACAACCACCATAGGCTCATTTCCACAAACCGGTGATATCCGCTCGGTCAGGCGTAAATTTAAACAGAGTGAATTGACTGAAACGGAATATAAGGCATACATGCAGAATGAAATATCTCAGGTCATTAAAAAACAGGAACAACTGGGACTGGATGTGCTGGTGCATGGTGAGCCTGAGCGTAATGATATGGTGGAATATTTTGGAGAATTACTTGAAGGTTTTGCCTTTACTCAAAACGGCTGGGTACAATCCTATGGCTCCCGTTGCGTAAAACCACCCATTATTTTTGGTGATATATGCCGTGAAAAGCCAATGACCGTGGAGTGGAGCCAATTCGCCCAATCCTGTACCAGCAAACCCATGAAAGGTATGTTGACGGGGCCTGTAACCATTTTAAACTGGTCATTTGTGCGTGACGATCAACCGCGATCAGACACCGCCTTACAAATTGCCCTGGCGTTACGGGATGAAGTGCAGGATCTGGAACACGCAGGCATCGGCATTATACAAATCGATGAAGCCGCATTACGCGAAGGTTTGCCCTTGCGTAAACAACGATGGAAAGATTACCTGGACTGGACGGTTAAAGCGTTTCGAATGACTGCAGGCGGTGTCAGTGATCAAACTCAGATTCATACCCACATGTGCTACTCCGAATTCAATGACATTATTGAAGCCATTGCACAAATGGATGCTGATGTGATTACTATTGAAACCTCTCGCTCGGATATGGAATTGCTGGATGCGTTTGAAAACTTTCATTATCCGAATGAAATTGGGCCAGGTGTGTATGATATCCATTCGCCCAATGTGCCGAACACTGAACACATTGTTGATTTAATGAATAAAGCGGCACGAAGAATCCCGGTTGAGCGATTATGGGTTAACCCTGATTGTGGTTTAAAAACCCGTCAATGGCCGGAAGTCGAACAGGCATTGAGTTGTATGGTGGAATCAGCCGTTCAGTTGAGAGAACAGGGTTTAGTCTGAATTAATCATAATTTCTATTTTGTTAGTCAAGGCAAGGGCGGCATTGTTTGTAAAGTGCCGTCCTGTATTAATTGTGTGATTCATAAATATGGTTTTAATCGTCTCAGCTCTAAACTTAACTTGTAACTGGAGCTTTGTATGCGTAGTAATGAACGGGTAATAGTCTTTATAAACATCTTTAGAAAATGGCGTAAGGTCAGACATTTCAAAATATCTTTCCAAAATGAGCGCGATGCAAGCGATCCAGTTATAGTAATGCTGCCCCTCAGCAATCAAATATATTTATATTGCTACTTATAAGGCCAATTCTTGGATAAAACCCTGTTTTGACCGTTATTGAGAACGTTCAACTTTTTCGTTTGGATAGGGTGAAGTAAGCGAAATGTATTGGCAAAGTGGCAATAGGGTAGCAATAAAAAAGCCGCTAGCACCCGAGATGATTAGCAGCTTTTTAACTTGTTGATTTAACAAGTAAATATGGCTCCCCGACCTGGACTCGAACCAGGGACAAACGGATTAACAGTCCGTTGCTCTACCAACTGAGCTATCAGGGAATAATGTTCGCTCACTACTGCCATCCTGGCGATATTTAATACTTTGTAGATTAACCTGCTTCGGCATCGTGCCTCAGCGTTCATGGCTTCTTGCCTGCCATTCACCCAACTGAGCTATCAGGGAATAGTCTCAAAACTGTGCGTTTCGAGGGGCGCTATATTACTGACTCGCCCCCCCTCGGTCAACACTAATTTTTGTCTTTAACCCACAAAATTCTTAATTCTTTCAAGGGCTTTCTGCAGGCTCTCCATATCGGTGGCAAATGAGATGCGCATATGTCCCGGGCTGCCAAATGCCGAGCCGGGAACCAGTGCGACTTCGGCTTCCTCCAGAATCTTTGAGGCGAGGGCGACGTCGTCAGCAATGCCCATGTTCTGCATGACCTGAGTGAAGTCAGGGAAAATATAGAAAGTGCCGTCGCTGGCGATGCAGTCAACACCGTCGATTTTATTCAGTTCACCCAGCACGAAGTCATGGCGATCTTTGAACGCCCTGTTCATTTCGCTCAAGCGTGATTGATCGCCTTCAAGTGCTGCCTGTGCGGCGATCTGGGAAATGGATGTAGGGTTAGATGTGCTTTGTGACTGCACTTTTTTCATGTTCTTGATCAGGTCCGCTGGCCCTCCGGCATAACCAATGCGCCAGCCGGTCATGGCATAGGCTTTTGATACGCCATTTAGAACAATGGTGCGGTCGTACAGTTCGGGGCATGCATTAACAATGTTGCAGAATGGCTCGTCTGTCCAGAGTATCTTTTCGTACATGTCATCAGTGGCAATCAGTACGTCAGGGTAGTCGAGGAGTACTTCAGCCAGGGCTTTCAGCTCGGCCATTGAATATGACTTGCCGGATGGATTGGATGGGCTATTGATAACAAACAGACGTGTTTTGTCTGTTAATGCGGCCTTTAGCTGATCGGGGGTAATTTTGAACGCCTGTGACTGATCGCCCTGAATGATCACGGGCTCAGCATCAGCCAGTAAAACCATGTCAGGGTAAGAAACCCAGTAGGGCGCGGGAATAATCACTTCATCACCCGGATTTAGAAGCGCCTGGGCCATATTGAAAAAGCTCTGCTTACCACCACATGATACTAATATCTGATCTGCTTCGTAGTTAAGGGCGTTATCATTCTTAAACTTGTTTATAATGGCCTGCTTAAGGCTGGGCATACCATCAACCGCAGTGTATTTGGTCTGATTATTGTTAATGGCTTCAATCGCCGCAACCTTAACATGGTCAGGCGTTGGGAAATCGGGTTCGCCCGCTGCAAGGCCAATCACGTCACGGCCCCTGGCTCTGAGTTGTTGGGCCAGTGCGGTCACGGCGAGGGTAGGAGATGGCTTAACTTTTTCTATTCGGTTGGATGCTTGAGTGCTCAAGGCGATAATCCTGTCAGGTTATTCTGTAGATGCTCTTAAAATTTGAGAGACGTTAGGGCGAGTATAATCAATCTTGCTTGCCCTTGTCCTCAATAAATGCGGTAGAAAAGAAAAGTTTTTTAAACAATGTCTAAACAATTTGAAATTAAAACAGATAAGCAGCCAGCAGGTGATCAGCCAGAAGCCATTAACACTTTAATTAGCGGTTTAACGGATGGTTTGCTGAATCAGACATTACTGGGTGTGACCGGTTCGGGCAAAACTTTCACGATTGCGAATGTGATACAGCAGACTCAGCGGCCGGCAATGATACTCGCACCGAATAAAACGCTGGCAGCGCAGTTGTATGGTGAGATGAAAGAGTTGTTTCCGAATAACTCGGTTGAATATTTCGTGTCTTACTATGACTACTATCAACCAGAAGCGTATGTCGTCGCCAGTGATACGTTTATTGATAAGGACGCTTCGGTCAATGAGCACATCGAACAGATGCGCCTGTCAGCCACCAAGGCAATGCTAGAACGTGAAGACACGATTATCGTGGCGACTGTGTCATCGATTTATGGTCTGGGTGATCCTGAATCCTATCTGAAGATGATGTTGCATCTGGTAAAGGGCGACATGGTGAATCAGCGTGACATTTTACGCCGCCTCGCGGAAATGCAGTACACGCGAAATGATATTGAACTGGCGCGCGGTTGTTATCGGGTGCGTGGAGAAGTGATCGATATTCATCCGGCAGAGTCGGATCATGAAGCCGTACGGGTAGAACTGTTTGATGATGAAGTTGAACAGCTGAGCTATTTTGATCCACTTACAGGTGAAGTTTTACGCAAGGTTTCACGATTGACGATTTACCCCAAAACCCATTACGTTACTCCGCGCCATGTGATTGAAGAAGCGATTGATCAGATCAAGGATGAGCTAAAAGAGCGACTGGCAGAACTACGCGATAATAACCGACTGGTTGAAGCGCAGCGGCTGCAGGAACGCACCATGTATGATCTGGAAATGATGCGCGAGCTGGGTTATTGCAATGGCATTGAAAACTATTCGCGTTATTTATCTGGCCGTAACCCTGGCGAACCACCACCCTGTTTATATGATTACCTGTCTGATAATGCGTTGCTGATTATTGATGAAAGTCATGTCACGGTGCCACAGTTAGGTGGCATGTATAAGGGCGATCGTTCGCGCAAGGAAAATCTGGTGACTTACGGATTTCGTTTACCTTCTGCACTGGATAATCGTCCGCTGCGTTTTGATGAATTCGAAGCGATGCGCCCACAGACGATTTATGTCTCTGCAACACCTGGGCCTTATGAGCTGGAACACTCCGATCAGATTGCCGAGCAGGTGGTAAGACCTACCGGACTCATTGACCCGGAAGTGGAAATTCGGCCTGTGTCGACTCAGGTTGATGATGTTATGTCGGAAATTAACCTGCGCGTCGCAAAGCAGGAGCGCGTGCTCATCACCACATTAACCAAACGCATGTCGGAAGATCTTACTGATTATCTGATGGAACATGGTATTAAGGTGCGTTATCTGCACTCGGATATTGATACCGTTGAGCGCATGGAAATTATTCGTGACTTGCGTCTCGGTGAGTTTGATGTACTGGTCGGCATTAACCTGTTACGCGAGGGACTGGATATGCCGGAAGTTTCTCTGGTGGCCATTCTCGATGCTGACAAGGAAGGCTTCCTGCGTTCGGATCGTTCACTCATTCAAACCATTGGCCGTGCGGCGCGTAACCTCAATGGGCACGCGATTTTGTATGCGGATAAAATAACCGGCTCAATGCAGCGCGCACTGGATGAAACCCGTCGGCGACGTGAAAAACAGTTACAGCATAATGCAGAACATGGCATTACGCCTGTGGGAATTCAAAAAGCCATACACGATATTATGGGTGTGGGCTATGAACAGAAGCATCAGCAGGAAGCGTTAAAAGTGGCAGAAGCACAGGCTGAATATGCACACATGTCGGTTAAAGAAATAAGTAAACAGATCGATAAGCTTGAAAAGCAGATGTTCACACATGCACAGAATCTGGAGTTTGAAGAAGCAGCGGCAGTGCGCGACAAAATAGATCAGCTGAGGAAGCTGTCACTCGAAATATGATTCAGCTGATTACGCAAAGTATTGTCGAACTATTCCTAAAGCTATTTGATTTTCTATCGAACAAGCGCGTCAGTAAAATTGGTGATAAACCGACAAGTTATGCGCTTGATACTGACGATGAACGTTTGTCGGCTTCCCCATTAAAATCGCTTCTACATCTACATAGCGATAAATCTGGCTTTCATTTGCTGGAAAACAATATTGATGCCTTTGTGGCCAGAAGTATGTTAATTGATCAGGCGAAGTATACGCTCGATCTGCAGTATTATTCTTTTCTTGGTGACACTAGCGGCAAGTTGATTGCAAAGGCCCTGGTAAAAGCAGCTAATAGAGGCGTACGGATACGTGTATTACTGGATGATATAGACACACTGGGCGCTGATGAAGCAATCAGCATTTTAAATGCGCACCCGTCTATATCTATTCGCATATTTAATCCCTTTGTGTTTCGAGGATTGCTGCGTTATCTCGAGTTTATTGTCGATCTGTCGCGGGTTGGGCGTCGTATGCATAATAAGGCCATGATCGCCGATAACCTGCTGGCGATTGTCGGTGGTCGTAATATCAGTGATGTGTATTTTTCTGCGGATCCGGAACAGCTTTTCCTCGATATCGATTTGCTGGCAGTTGGTGACATTGTAAATAATGTGTCGAAAAGTTTCGATGAATACTGGAATAGTGACTGGGCTGTTCCGGTTGATATTTTATATGCCAGGCCCAGACGCATCGATGCAATAAAAAAAATTAAACGCATGCTAAATAAGTATGATCAGCAAGTTGATCAGGTTGATTACCTTAATGCCATACAGTACTCAAAGTTGAGTCAGGAAGTTCGTCCTGAGCACCTGGAATTTTCCTGGTCAACTGCAGAATTGATTTACGACCGTCCGGGGAAAATAAATTTCCATAATCTGACACTTGAAGAACAGCAACAGAATTCACAATCTACACTTCAGCAGATTCTATCTCAGGCTGAAAATGAACTGATTATTATCTCGCCATATTTTGTGCCAGGCGATCAGGGAATGCTATGGTTTAAACAGCTGGTTGATAAAGGCGTGAAAATAACGGTATTCACTAATTCGCTTGCAGCAACCGACGTAACAGCGGTGCATGCGGGGTATCGTTTATACCGAGAAGCACTTCTGGAAAGTGGCGTTGAACTTTTTGAGTTAAAAGCAACTGCTTATGTGACCGAACGTAAGCATTTTAAATTGCTCAAGCCCGGTAGCCGTACCAGCCTGCATGCAAAAACATATATTATGGACCGTAGAAAAGTGTTTATTGGTTCACCTAATATGGATCCACGATCTCTTCAGCTAAATACAGAAATGGGCTTGCTTATAGATGACAGGGAAATGGCTGATCAGTTTGTCGAGATGTTTACCGGTGTTACCGATGGACAAAATAGTTATCGATTGCAATTAGATAAGTCGCAAGCTCATACTGCACGCATTCTCTGGCATAGTGTAGAAGATGGAGAGGAGATGATTCATAAGGCTGAGCCAGATACAGGACTTTTCAGGCGGTTCAAAGTGTTTCTGTTTTCACTTCTGCCATTAGAAAGCCTGTTGTGAGGTCAGCTGTCAGATTTCTTCATTGTTAGCGTAAGCGTAATTCCATGGAACACCGGTTTTTTCATTCAGCGATGCAAGTAACTGATCTGTTGGTACGGCTTCGTGTGGATGGATATGTGTTATGGCAAAGCCACATCGACCGAAACTGCATTCCTGTTTCCAGTTTAACTGTGCATAGGGCGTTTCCGTATTACATTTGTCGCAATGGCATAAGGCGTCTGCCTGTTGCCAGTTTGCCGTTTTCCAGTGACTAATGCGCTTTGTGCAGACTGGGCACTTTGGTACGCACTGAGTTGTATAACCTGTGCAGCGGGTTGTTTGTGAGCTGAATAGATACAGCTCACAATAATTCTCGCCATCATTCGGGTGCAGGTTGATATATGGTGAACAGCCAAGAAAAGTAATCAGGCCGAGAAACTTTTCACCCAGCAGATAATGATTTTCTTTTAAGGCTTTATCACCGATGAGTTTGAGCTGTTTTAATGCGCCGAGCAATGTATCTGCATCAATACTTTGAGACGTGTCTTCGGGTGTAAATATAAGTCTGGATACCGGCATATTTGTAACTGGTGGCAGGGGTCAGGTTTATCTGGATGTTTATCTTGTACAGTTGTGATTATATTATGCGAAAAGCAGATAGCATTGTACCTTGATGGTGTTTTCAATGTTATTAATTTTAGTGACTAATTTTTAGCGACGAAATGAATCTATGATGAATTTATTTGATTTTTCAATTGCTCGACTGCCTCGTATTATTTTTTCAAGGCAGTCGATAAGGCAGCTTCCCGAACTCTGTTTGCACTATGGTAAACATGTTCTGCTGGTGACTGGCGCGCATTCATTTGAAAATAGCCCAGCATATAAACAGCTGATGTCGGAATGCATAACACGGGGTTTGCATATAGAAATCTGTAATGTGCCTGGAGAGCCATCGCCTCAGCTGGTTGATCGTATTGTTGAGCAGTACAAAACAGCGGAAATAGATGTCGTGCTGGGTATTGGTGGGGGGAGTGCGCTGGATGCAGCAAAAGCGATTGCCGGATTACTTAAAGTTCAGGTGTCGGTAATGGATTACCTTGAAGGTGTTGGGCCGGAGCTTAGCTATCATGGCCCTGCTGTGCCCTTTATTGCGGTGCCGACAACAGCCGGCACCGGCTCTGAGGCAACCAAAAATGCCGTACTGAGTGTGCAGTCAAAAAAGGGTTTTAAAAAATCCTTTCGAGATGATCAACTGGTTGCTGAGTACGCGGTTATTGATCCTGAGTTGCTGGCCAGCTGCCCTGCATCGGTTATCGCAGCAAATGGCATGGATGCGCTGACTCAGCTCATAGAATCGTATGTATCGCTCAATGCTAATGTTATGACGGATGCGCTGGCATTGAGCGGTGTACGTGCAGCCTGTGATGGATTGTTAGCACTCTATCATGACTCAAAAGATCAACAGGCGCAGGAAAAAATGGCTTATGCCTCACTCGTATCAGGCATCTGTCTTGCTCAAACGGGTTTAGGTTCAGTGCATGGCATGGCCTCACCTCTGGGAGCCTTTTTTCCGATTCCACACGGGGTAGTGTGTGGCACGCTGGTGGCTGCTGCTACTGAGATGAATATTAAGCTGATGCTGGAACGTGAACCGACTAATCCGGCATTAGATAAATATGCCGTGCTGGGTGATATTGTCACCGGTAAATCACTTGGTCATAAAAACGCCTCATGGGAGGCATTGTGTGAATGTCTAAAAAGCTGGACTGAGCAACTGATGTTGCCAGGATTGAGCGAATTTGGCGTAAGTTCTCAAGATATTGAGCACATTGTCGCTAATAGTAGGGGGAGTAGTATGAAGACAAATCCGATTGTAATGACGGACGCAGAGCTTACTGAGCTACTCCTGCAGCGACTATAACAGCAACTATAAAGTGTGGCCTGGCAGATCCTCAGCTCAATATAAGCAACTACTTATTTTTTCTGGGTTTCTTAATTATAGATATATTTATGCTATACATTATTATCTGATCTTTTAATATCCAGCCTTTGCCAGTAAGTGCAAATAACGGGCAATATCCAACATGTTTCTGGAGATTTAAATGTTAAAAAAATTCAACATAAGAACCTTGCTGGCGTTAAGTTTCACCATTGTTCTTCTGCTTGTCACGCTGATCAATATCCCGCTGGTGATTACTACAGTGACCTCTGTCGTCAAAGAAGCAGAACAGCGTGAGCTAGAAAAACTCTATGAAAGTGCGCGTGTAGAAATTGAATCTGAAGGACGACTGGCGAATGCCCTGGCTTCTGCCGTGTCTAACCTTGATTATCTGAGCGAAATGTTTGCCAATGGTGACAGGAAGCAACTGGAGCAGGAACTAGTTCCAATGTTTAAGGTTATTAAAAAAGAATTTTATGCAAGGCAATTTCAATATCACACGCCGCCAGCAACATCATTCCTGAGAATTCATAAGCCGGAGAAGTTTGGCGATGACCTGTCATCGTTTCGCAAAACGGTCGTCTCGACGAATGAATTCAAGAAAAATATTGTTGGCCTGGAGAAAGGGGTAGCAGGTCTCGGTGTGCGGGGTATAGCACCGGTCTTTCTAAAAGGTGAACATCTTGGTTCGGTCGAATTTGGAATGTCATTTGGTCAGCCATTTTTTGAAAATTTCAAGAATAAATATAATGTTGATATATCACTTTATACAAGCAGTGATGAGGGTTTCAAAAAGTTTGGCTCAACACTTTCCGGTAACTCTTTACTCAGTGAGTCAGAATTATCGACGGCACTTAACGAACCGGTAATATCACAAACAAGTACCGGTGATAATGATCTGGCGGTTTACGCATATCGAATTGATGATTTTAATGGACAGCCAGTTGGTGTACTGGAAATTGGTATGGATCGCAGTCATTATGTGTCAGCGATTAACAGCGCAAGAAATACCGCACTGGTTATTGGTGTAGGCGCTCTCATTATAGGTTTAGTCATTGCAGCTTTCATTGCACGTCTGATCGGTGGCCCATTGTGTCAGGCCGTTGAAGCAATGAATGAAATTGCTCAGGGTGGGGGTGACCTAACTCGCCGTCTTGATGAGAGTGGCGATAATGAAATCAGTCGTCTGGCTGCCGCATTTAATCGCTTTGCAGAAAAAGTGCGCGGTATGGTGAGTCAGGTATATGGTTCAACGGCGCAGCTGGCGGCAGCGGCTGAACAAATGTCGCTGATTATGGAAGAAACAAAGCGGGACACCTTACAGCAGCAGTCAGAAACAACGCAGGTTGTAACGGCAATGAACCAGATGACTGCAACAGTACAGGAGGTTGCGCGTCATGCAACTGAAGCGGCCAGTGCGGCAAGTAGTGCTGATGGTGCATCTGTTGAAGGTAAGCAGGTTGTACTCAGTACGATGAATGCTATTGAAGCGCTATCCTCTGAAGTGAATTCCGCTGCTACGGTGATTAGTCAGCTTGAAAAAGACAGTGAAAATATTGGCACCGTGCTGGATGTGATTAAAGGGATAGCGGAACAGACAAACTTGCTGGCATTAAATGCAGCCATTGAGGCGGCGCGTGCAGGTGAGCAGGGACGTGGTTTTGCTGTGGTGGCCGATGAAGTTAGAACACTGGCCAGTAAAACACAGCAATCGACTCAGGAAATTCAGGAAATGATTGAGAACCTGCAAACAGGTGCTCAGTCGGCGGTCAGGGTCATGGATGAAAGTCGTGCAAAAGCGGAAGACAGTGTGTCGCATGCAGCGAAAGCGGGAACTTCGCTTGAAGAGATCACTCACTCAGTTTCGCTGATTAATGATATGAATACGCAAATTGCAACAGCAGCAGAAGAACAAAGTGCTGTGGCAGAAGAAATTAATCGTAATATTGTTAATATCAGTGACATTGTTGATCGTACCGCGGATGGTGCGAATCAAACCTCAATCGCTAGCGAGGAACTGGCGAGTCTTGCTGCTCAGTTACAACAGCTGGTTAATCAGTTTAAGGTATAGCAGGCAGGCAACTGCACAGCTCATTCTGTGCAGTTGCTATTCGAAAATTTATAAAACCGAAGGTAGAATGGACAGGGCATCATGCCTGTCGTTTTCTTCAGGCACTTCATTCAGCGTCAGCTGATAATCAAGCAGGTCATAATAACGTCTAATATTGGTGACGTATTTCACTGGCTCCCAGCCTCTCGCATAACCCCTACTGGTTTGCTTGTACCATTTTTTGCGTGCCAGTAAAGGCAACACATGCTGCATATCAGTCCATTTGTTTGGATCTTTGTTTAACCTTACAGCGATTTTCTGTGCATCGGTGACATGATAGTAGCCGACATTATACGCCGCCATAGCCAGCCATGTTCTGTCGGGTTCGGCAATTTCATCGGGGAAGCGCCGACGAATTTTATCCAGATATTTTGCACCACCAAAAATACTGCTTTTCGGGTCGAGTCGATTTTTTATGCCTAGCTGTCCGGCGGTTTGCTGAGTGAGCATCATAATACCTCGCACACCAGTTGGAGATACTGCACGTGGATTCCAGTGTGATTCCTGATAGCCCATAGCCGCTAGCAGTTTCCAGTCCAGATCATATTTATCCGCGGCTTCTTTATACCAGTCGATATACTTATTAAGGCGTGTACTAATATGTCGTACATAAATTCGATTGCCTACATAGTCGAACTTATCAACATGCCCGTAGTGTTTTTCAATCAGATGAGTGATTTCACCATTATTTAGATTGCGCCAGAAAAAACTCATCGCCTTGTCATACAGGCTATGATCTTCGGTTTTCGGAAAAGCCCAGGCCAGTTGTTTGGGTTCTGAAATATCAAAAGCCACTCTCAGCTGTAATAGAAAGCGTTGATTGAGCTGCACTTCATTTGAATCAGCAACGGTATAGTCGATCAACTGGTTTTCCACCAGATGTAAAAGTTGTTCACTTTCAATATCTGACTGTGTACTCCAGCTAAGATCCGGGTGTTCGAGTTTTAACTCGTTAAGGCTATCTACATGACTGGAGTCTTCAATGACTTCAAGAATACCGTCATCAAGGTCGGCGATCTTGCGTGGGCGATAAGATTTATAGTTATAGATTAACTGCTCGGTGACATCCATATAGCTTGCGGAAAATCGCACGTGTTTTTTTCGTGCTTCGGTTATGGTTAAGCCTGCTGCAGCTAAATGCGCTTTGCCTTTTTCCAGGGTGTCAAAAATTTCATGCAGGTTATCCGTGGTAATTACCTTCAACTCTACCCCAAGTGAATCGGCAAACATTTTTGCCAGTTCGTATTCAAACCCGGTATAGCCATTTGGGCCTTCGTAATAACTGGTGGAGCTATTTCGTGTCACAATGATCAGCTCATTGTTATTGATCACCTGATTAAGCAGGTTAGGCGTGAACAGCAATGGAATCACTTTGAACATCATCAGCAACAGGCTGATTAGCAACACCAGAGCGCTTGCCATTATGCGGCAGCGGGGGTTATGTAAGGGGTTATCCATCTAGAAACATCTCAGGCCTTAAACATCTATCGGGTTTGACTGCAGTGATTATTTATAGTGCCCGATTACTGTTAATTTATAGCCTAAAATCCGCCCAGATGGGGCAATGATCCGATGGCTTGTGCATCGCGCGTATTTCATAATCAATCCCTGTATCCGTGCAGCTGTCTAACAGCGTTCGGGTTGCCAGGATCAGGTCAATCCGCAGTCCACGTCTGGGTTCGCGCTCAAAGCCTTTGCTACGGTAGTCAAACCAGCTAAATCGATCGTTAATATCCGGGTTGAGGTGGCGATAAGTGTCGTATAAACCCCAGTCATACAGGGTTTGTATCCACTCGCGTTCTTCAGGTAGAAAACTGCATTTCCCCGTTTTTAGCCAGCGTTTTTTATTCTCTTCACCAATTCCAATGTCCAGATCCAGCGGGGCGATATTCATATCACCCATAACAATAATCTTGTCTTCACTGGAATACTGCGTTCTAAGTAACTCTGTAAGGTCGGCATAAAATTTCTGTTTGGCAGGGTATTTTTCGGGGTGCTTATTGCTCTCGCCCTGGGGAAAATAGCCATTCATGACCGTGATGTTTTCACCGTCAATATCAAAAGTTGCGCTGATAAAGCGACGCTGTGCGCTATCGTCATCTGTCGCGAATCCCTTCTGAATGCTGATAGGTTGCTGTTTGTACAGCAGGGCCACCCCATAGTGGGTTTTCTGCCCATGAAAAGCGCACTGGTAGCCTAGCGCCTGCATGTCATCAACGGGAAAATCAGTATCCTGAGCCTTGGTCTCCTGTATGCCGATGACATCCGGGTTGTGCTGCTTAACCAGCGCTTCAAGCTGATGCTGGCGCATGCGAATACTGTTGGTATTAAATGAGATCACTTTCATACTAGAGGTTCTATTCTGGGTGGTTTACGAGGTCATGAGGCTTTAAATGCCGGAATTACAAGCTAAAATCAGCCGCATACCCTATCATTGTTTTAAATTATTGTCTTGTCGGGAAAGGCCATGTTGAATATCACCCCTGTACGTGCACTTTCTGATAACTATGTATGGATCCTGCAGCGTGACGACCTCCCCAGGGTTGTCATTATTGATCCCACCGAGGCAGAGCCGGTACTGGCCTATCTCGACGCTCATCAGCTGGAGCCGGTCGCCATACTGATTACTCATCAGCATTATGATCATACCGGCGGTGTGGCCGAAATCCTCGATGTTTACCCCTATATTTCAGTGATTGGCCCGGCGATTAAGCCTTCAAAAGAACCCCTGTCTATTGATCGTCCTATCCCTGACTTAATCACCTTTACCGTGGGTGAGGGTGATGCGGTCTTTATTCCGGGCACAGATTTCAAATTTGAAGTGATCGCGATTCCCGGCCATACCCTGGATCACCTGGCCTATCTGACTGACGATGTCATTTTTTGCGGCGATACGCTGTTTGCCGCGGGCTGTGGTCGTTTATTTAGCGGCACAGCACAGATGATGACTAAATCGCTGATGCGCATTGCTGCACTGCCGACTGACACGCGTATCTACT
>Ga0316207_10001877_pt1 | contig 23822 bp, 22 predicted proteins | sample 6weekpyrite_MG_FD_204943 | JGI IMG/M metagenome (GOLD analysis project Ga0316207, IMG submission 204943) | Microbial mat bacterial communities from mineral coupon in-situ incubated in ocean water Damariscotta River, Maine, United States -... | ecosystem: Environmental > Aquatic > Marine >... | reverse complement strand
ATTTTTTTATTGCTGCAACATTACTGCTGATATTTTTAGTTAACTTAATCAGCGGTACGTTATTATAAAAAGCTAACGAAGCTAAAGATTCCGAATTTTTATTAATATTTGGAATGCTATTATTTTTATTGGAATCTATAACAACTGCGCTAATATTAAATTTTGAGTTGATGAGTATTTGTAGCGGGATAGTTGAAAGCGGACCTGATGAACCGATATAAACAATGTTCATCTTTAATTATTTAACGCAAGATACCGCGTTCACTTTGGTTGAGTGCAACAAGCATATTATTTACCTCAGCAAACTCTTCGGCCAAGGCTTTGAGTTTTTCATTCGCTTCGTCTACGGTCAGTTTCTTGCGGTAAATAATTTTATACGCATCTTTTAGGGCTTTGATGGTTTCTTTACTAAAGCCTTTGCGTTTAATGCCCTCTGAATTCAGACCATGAGTGCTGGCCGGGCTGCCATTAACCATCACATAGGGTAAAACATCTTTGCTGATCGCACTGCCCATACCGCAAAAAGCATGTTGACCAATAGTGCAAAATTGGTGAACTAAAGTGAAGCCCCCCAGTATTGCAAAATCTTCAATGATGGCATGACCGGCAAGTGAAGCATTGTTTGCAAATATGGTGTTATTGCCCACCTGACAATCATGCGCGATGTGGATATAGGCCATTAACCAATTGTCGTCGCCGATACGTGTGATACCACCGCCGTCTTCTGTGCCACGATTTATAGTAGCAAACTCACGAATGGTATTCCTGTCCCCTATTTCTAAATAGGAAACTTCATTATGGAATTTTTTATCCTGAGGCACTTCACCGATAGAAGAAAACTGGAACAATTTGTTTTCTTTGCCAATTTTAGTTGGCCCTTGAATCACAACATGGGGACCAACCCATGTGTTTTCATCGATCTCAACACCCGCACCGATAATAGAATATGCACCAACCTCAACCGAGCCGGCTATTTTTGCATCAGGATCTATGATGGCGCTAGGATGTATCACTGTTAATTAAAGTGCCGTTGCATCACGTTGGGCGCACATAAGTTCCGCGCTACAGACTACTTTACCATCAACGCTGGCTTGTCCCACAAACTTCCAGATATGACGCTTTTCTTTAATAAACTCGACATGCAGATCGAGTCTGTCACCCGGCTCAACGGGTTGTTTAAAGCGCGCTTTATCGATACCAACAAAATAATACAGTGAGCTGCCATCAGGAATTTCTCCCACAGTACGAAAAGCTAAAATACCGGTTGCCTGGGCCATTGCTTCAAGAATCAGGACGCCGGGCATAACAGGACGCTGCGGAAAATGTCCGGTGAAATAAGGCTCATTATATGAAACATTTTTATAACCCGTTAACGTTTTTCCGGGGTTACATTCTGTTACACGATCAATCAATAAAAACGGATAACGATGGGGTAAATGCTCAAGGATTTGATGGATATCAAGTTCTTTCAACGCCTAATTCCTCTTATATTTTTATTCGCCAGACTTAAGTTTGCTGGAGAGTTGTTTTTCTAATACATTCAAACGCTTGGCCATTTCATCTAAGTGTTTGAATCTGACTGTATTCTTTCGCCATTTTTGGTTAGGTTCCAGCGGTGTTCCTGCTGAATATACCCCGGCCTCTTTAATCGAATGAGTAACCAGTGATTTTGCAGTAACGATGACATTATCCGCAATTTCAAGATGACCAACAATCCCAACCATTCCGGCTATTCTACAGTGTTTTCCAATTTTTGTACTGCCTGCAATCGCACTACATCCCGCAATTGCGGTGTGTGCCCCAATTTTAACATTATGTGCGACCTGAATCTGGTTATCTAGCTTGACGTTATCCTCGATAATGGTGTCATCGATTGCACCACGATCAATGGTTGAGTTCGCTCCAATTTCAACATCATCGCCAATAATGACTCCACCCAATTGAGGGACTTTTATCCATTGCCCTTCATCCATTGCCTGGCCGAAACCGTCGGCACCAATCACAACACCGGGATGGATTAGGTTTCTTTTACCGATAACACAACCTTTAGCTACCGTGATATTTGCGGTTAAGGTTGAAGCCTGACCAATAACGACATTTTTTTGGATCACGCAGCCTGCGCCAATTCGCACACCATCAGAAATAACAACACCTGATTCGATTACAACACCGGCGGCAATACTTGCGCTCTCACTAACATTGGCATCTTTGGATATATATGCATTTTTATCTATTCCGGCTTCATATTGTTCCGCAGGAGATAATAATGCAGCAACACGCGCATAAGCGGCATAAGGATTTTTACAAACCAGGGCATTTAAAGAGCAGCTTTCAGCATCGGCTGCCGACATAATGACAGCACCGGCATTAGTTGATGATAACTGTGAACGATAAGCTGGGTTGGTTAAAAATGTAATTTGATTTTTTTCAGCACCTTGTAATGTCGCTACGCTTTCTATAATACAGGAAGCATCACCTTTGACTTCAGCTGAAATATGGTTTGCTAATTCACCCAGCGTATATTTCACTGGCCCACCTTATTTATGTTGTTATTTTAATAATGACTTATTTTTTAACTTGGCTTTCTTTGAAAATTTCACGCAAGCGTTGTAAAACTTTTTCAGTGATGTCAACCTGTTCACTTGCATAGATAACACTTTCATTCAGAATAATATCGTATTTATGTTCTTTTGCTAAAGTAAGAATCGTTTCAGAAACCAGCTTTTGTAATTTTCCAATTTCTTCGTTACGGCGAAAATTAAAATCTTCGGTGAATTCTTCCCGGCCTCTTTTAACATCACGTATTTTGGTAACAATGTCACGTTCTTGTTTTTTACGTTCTGCTTCGCTCAAAATTGCAGCATCTTTAGAAAGTTTAGCTTCTAAAGTTTTTATAAGCTTTTGCATTTCAACAATTTTAATATCGCGTGGGGCAAATTCACTTTCAAGTTTTTTTCGTGCAGCTTCTGCCTGAGGGGCTTCTTTTAATAAGTTTGCTGTATTGACGATACCAATCCGGGTATCTTTCGCATAAACATTTATGCTAAATGCGAAAAAAATAAGACCTATATATGTACTAATATTCTTTAACACTAAACAATATCCTTATACATTAAAATGGTGAACCTAAACTAAATTGAAATGCTCGTGTTGAATCACCTGGTTTTTCATTTAAGGCTTTTGAGAAATTAAACCTCATAGCACCAACTGGCGTAATCCAAATAAAAGCAGCGCCCGTTGTATAACGAAACTCATTACTATCAATTGTTGATTCATCCTTAAAAACAGAACCAGCATCTAAAAACAGACTTATCCTTGTTGAACTACTCTTATCTGTAAATGGATTAGGTAATATCAAATCCATATTACCCACCATCTTAACCGATCCACCTATCGGGTTATTTGTAACAGCATCTCTTGGGCCAATACTATATGAATCGTAACCTCGAACAGAGGAAGTACCACCAGCGAAATAATTTTCATATGGAGGATAGCCACTCGCACCAGAAAGCGATTTACCATAACCCAAATTCAAATTCGTTGCTAATGTCACCGACTTCGAGACAGAAAAATAGTTTAACTGTCTAAAATCTACTTTATAATACTCTAAATCGCTGCCTGGGACAGCAATTTCTCCTCCCAAGCGCGTTAAAGCGCCATTTGTGGCAAAAACCCGTCGATTCCGACTATCATATGTCCAGTTAGTAAAAGCCCGATAAGTATTATTTAACTTGCCTTCTTTAGCAATAAAATCAAGAATATTCTGTGAAGTACCCGTTGCTCCGGTAGTAATTTCAGTACTATCGAATTTCATCCCCCAACTATAATTAGTAAACTCTGATAAAGGAATACCATAATATAATGATGCCCCATATGAGTCAGTGGAATAATTTGAGATATTCGCTGCTTCTGCATTGACCGCTCTGTACGTGACATTAATACCCCGACTAACACCATATTCTGTGTAATAAGGGTTTACAAAGTCAATTCCGAACTGCTTTGTGACTGAGCTATTATCAAAATTAACACTTGCACGTTGCCCTGTACCTAATAAGTTATCTTGAGTAACAGAAAGGTTTACAATCGCCCCCTGAGTATCTGAATAACCGAGACCAGCCTGTAAACTTCCGGTTGGTTTTTCAACAACATCATAATTCAAGTCAACCTGATCAATTGAACCGGGTATACGGATAGTATCAACATTAACCGTTTCAAAAAAACCTAAGCGATCTAATCGTGTTTTTGAGCGTGCAACATGTTTTGTTGAAAGCCAGTCGGCTTCAAGTTGACGTAATTCACGACGAACAACTTTATCTTGCGTTTTAGTATTACCAGAAACGTTGACCCGACGAACATATGCACGTCGACCAGGATCCACAAAAAACGTCATTCCGACAGTACGTGCTGTTTCATTAATATCGGGTACCATATTAACATTAGCAAAGGCATAACCATTTTCAGCAAGAAGATCACTTATTGATTTGGTTATATCAACAACTTTACGGCGTGAAAAAACATCTTTAACTTTGATATCAATTAAACCCTCTATTTCTTTACGAGGTAAAATTAAGTCTCCGGCCAGTTTGACATCACTAATCGTGAAGCGTTTTCCTTCTTTAATATTAATACTTATATAAACACTTTCTTTTTGCGGCCCAAGGGAAACCTGCGTTGACTCAATACTGAAATTTATAAAGCCACGATCAAGATAAAATGATTTTAAATTTTCCAGGTCTGCTGCGAGCTGTTGTTTCTTATAATTATTTCTTGAACCAAAAAAAGAAGGATCAGCGAGTGATAATTGAGCAATTAACTCACTTATAGGAAATACTTTATTACCAACAATATTCACCAGGTATATTTCTGCAGACTCACCTTCAGCGATCTTGATTGTTACATCAACACGATTTCGTTCTAATTGTGTCAATTCCACATCAATTTTAACGTTATATTTACCAAGACTATAATATTGGCGCTGTAATTCTTGTTGTAAGCCTTCTAGTATTGAGCGATTAAAAACGCGGCCTTTTTTCAGGCCCAGTTGCTTTAAAGCGATATCTAATTGTTCTTTTGATATTTCATCATTACCCTGAATTTCAATATTATTTATTGCCGATCGTTCCGCGACAAAAACAACAAGCACATCGCCTTCCCGCTCTATCTGAATATCTTTAAAAAAACCGGTTTTAAATAAAACACGAATAGCATTTTTCACACCCGCTTTTTCAACTGTATCACCAGGCTTAATGGGCAAATAATTAAACACAGTCCCGACAGAAATACGTTGCAGACCTTCTAACTTAATGTCTTTTACTTCAAAAGCTTCAAAAGCAGAAGCACCAGGTAGCAAACCAAAAAAGAATAAAAATATAAAAAATTTTCTCATAAAACTCAAAGCAACTTTATTTTTGTTTATCCAGTTATGCGAAGGATGTCGTTATAAAAAGCGACTGCCATCAACGTAAACAAGAGTACCATTCCAATTCTACTCGCAAATTCCTGTGTTTCTTCTGAAACAGGTTTTTTACGAATAACTTCAATTATGTAATAGGTTAAATGACCACCATCTAAAATAGGTATAGGTAGCAAATTAAGGATACCCAAACTGATACTGACAATAGCCAAAAAATCTAAAAATCGCGCTATACCTGCACTTGCAGAATAGCCTGCATATTGTGCGATACTAACCGGGCCGCTTAAATTTTTAACCGATATTTCACCAGTAAAAATTTTCGCCATCATTTTTAGTGTTAAAACACTGAAATCCCAGGTGCGTGATAATGCGCGAGGTATAGATTCAAACACATTATAACCATGAGTGACGCGCATCTCTTCAGGAAAAGCTGCACCTGTCTTGTGGCCTAAACCTAAACGCCCAACTTCTTTTCCATTACGAATAATTTTTTCAGGGATAACTTGTAAGTTTTTTTCCTGTCCATTACGTAAAACAACAATTTGTACTATTTCAGCGGGTTTACTCGAAACAATGTTAACAACATCAATCCAGTCTTTCGTGCTGACACTATTTACCGAGATAATTTCATCTGCAACTTTAAAGCCTGCATTTTCAGCTGGCGATCCTTCTAACACCACACCAACAACCGGTTTAATTACTGGTCGCCAGGGTTCAAAACCTAATCGCTGAAATAAGTTATCGACTTTTATTTCACCCGAGGTTTCAGAAAAATCCAGAGTGCGTGTTAACGTATTCCCCTGTTTGTCTTTTAACTCTAATATTGCCTGAGAGCGATCAACCACGGCCGGTATTATATTTTTTATCGCAACATCCCAGATGGGTGTTTTCTGATTATTAATTGAGACGATTTCATAATCAGAAACCAGTCCCGCTTCTTTTGCCAGTCCATCATTATCAATATGGCCGATAACAGGCTTTACACCAGACACACCAACTACAAACATCATCCAGTAAGCGAAAATTGCAAATAAAAAGTTAAATGCAGGACCTGCTGCGACGATTGCCATTCGCGACCAGACAGGCTGACTGGTAAATTCACGATGCTCTTCACTTTGTTCTACATCGAACTCGCGCTTATCGAGCATTTTCACGTAGCCACCTAACGGTAAAGCAGCAATGACAAATTCTGTTTGGTCCGCACCAAAACGTTTTTTCCACAAAGGTTTTCCAAAACCAATTGAAAAACGTAATATTTTAACGCCGAGTTTTTTCGCGACGATGTAATGTCCGTACTCATGAATCGCAACAAGAATACTAATCGCAACAATAAAAGAAAGAAGTGTAAAAATAATAGACATGATTAACCTTGCTTAACTCTTATTTTAATTAACTTAGTGGCTTCCTCGCGCGCCGCAAAATCGTCTTCGAGTATCTCATTTAATGAAACAGCCTCCCTTGAGGCAACATTATTTAATGTTTGTTCAACGATAAACGCAATATCTGTAAATTTTAATTTTTCATCTAAAAATGAAGCAACAGCAATTTCATTTGCCGCATTTAAAATTGCCGGTGCTGTGCCACCTTTTTTAATGGCTTCTTCCGCCAAACGCAAACAGGGGAAACGTTTATAATCCGGTTTTTCAAATTCAAGTTTTGCAACATCAAACAAATCGAGTTTTTCCACACCTGACTCAATTCTTTCCGGCCACGATAAACAATGAGCAATAGGTGTTCGCATGTCAGGCTGACCAAGTTGTGCCAACACTGAACCGTCCGAATATTGCACCATAGAATGAACAACACTTTGGGGGTGAACAACAACCTGAATATGTTCAGGATTAGTATTAAATAGCCAGCACGCTTCAATAATTTCCAGACCTTTATTCATCATCGTTGCAGAATCAACAGAAATTTTTCGCCCCATACTCCAGTTTGGATGTGCACAAGCCTGATCGGGTGTAACGTTTTCCAGCTCACTTTTATCTTTTGTTCTAAATGGACCACCTGATCCCGTTAACAAAATTTTTGTTATACCTGATTTCTCTAAACCCTTTTCATAGTAATCAGGCATACACTGAAAAATTGCATTATGTTCACTATCGATCGGTAACAGCTCTGCATTATTCTTTTTCACTTCATCCATGAAAATCTGGCCGCTCATAACCAAAGCTTCTTTATTCGCCAGCAAGATTCGCTTACCGGCACGAGCTGCAGCTAATGTTGGTTTAAGGCCTGCCGCGCCGACGATTGCAGCCATCACAAAATCGACCTGCGGTAAGCTGGCAATTTTTTCCAGACCTTCAACACCGGATAAAACAGTCGTTGCAAGGTTTTTACTTTTAAGTTTGCTAACTAACTCATCCGCTGCCGTTTCATTTGCAAGAACTGCATATTCCGGTTGATATTGCTCACATTGCTGCAGCAGCCGATCAACCTGACTGTTTGCCGATAAAGCAACGATTTTATATTTCTCAGGATGACGTGCGGCAACATCTAATGTATTTACCCCAATCGAACCCGTTGCGCCTAAGATGCAAATACCCTTCACGCCAGCTGCTCCATAATCCATAAGCCCGCAACAAAAATTGGGAAAGCCGACATTAAGCTGTCAATACGATCAAGTATTCCGCCATGCCCGGGCAGTAAGTTACCACTGTCTTTTAAGTTAGCCATACGTTTAAACATACTTTCTGATAAATCACCCACAATAGAATAAGCAACTGTCACAACAGCCAACAAAATAAAAAATAATGAATGTTCAGACGGAATATTTAAAACATAAAGAGCCGCGGTTGTACCAAGCAGGGTTATGGCTATTGCACCGGCAACACCTTCCCATGTTTTACCCGGACTAACATTAGGCATGAGTTTTGTTTTGCCAAAAGCACGCCCGGCAAAATAAGCACCGCTATCTGCAAACCAGATAGTTAAAATTAAATATAAAACAAATTCAGAACCGTAATCAGGATTATTTCTTAGTAGTACCATTGCCACCAGGGTAGCCGATAATAAAATAATGCCTATCAATGTTTTTACAAACTGGTTGTGCAGAATAATATTTTCTTTAAAAGGAAAAAGAACTAATAAAGGAATACAAATCAGCCACCATAATAGTGAGGCTAAAAAAATAATTATATTCAGTTCAAAATTTTGTAAAAATAAAACGATAGCAAAGAAGAAAATATTAACAGCAAAAAATACTCCACGCTGAAATGGCTTAACCCACCCGGCAAAAGCAGCCCACTCCCAGGCAGCAAGAGTAACGAGAACAAATGAAAGCAGAGAAAACAAGTTTTCAGGCATGGCATAAATAGCCCAGAGAACAAGCGGGCCCATTAAAAATGCTGTTAGCAAACGCGACTTAAGCATTTTTCATTTTCTCAATCTGTTCACCAGTATGACCAAAGCGTCTTTGACGTCCAGAAAATGATTTAAGCGCTTCCCCGAAGGCTTGCTTATCAAAATCCGGCCATAAGGTATCGGTAAAATAAAGTTCGCTATACGCTAATTGCCAAATCAAAAAATTACTAATGCGTTGCTCGCCCCCGGTACGAATAAATAAATCCGGATCAGGCAATTCACTCATTGATAAATTTTGTCTGATTAATTCAGGGCTGATGTCGTTAGCTTTAAGTTCACCTGCTTCAATTTTCTCTGCAAGTAACTTAACCGATTGCGTTATATCCCATTGCCCGCCATAGTTTGCAGCAATATTCAAAAGCAGGACTTTATTATTTTTTGTCAGTTCTTCCGCTTTAATAATACTTTTTTGAATTTTTTCATCAAAGGCAGAAACATCACCAACAATTTTTAAACGGACACCATTCTTATGCAGCTTTTTTACTTCACGTTCTAACGCCATTAAAAACAGCCCCATTAGCAGGGTGACTTCTTTTTCTGGTCGACGCCAGTTTTCACTGGAGAAAGCAAACAAAGTAACGACTTCAATGCCTTTTTCAACACAAGTGGTAATTACTGAGCGAACGGTTTCAACGCCGGCTTTATGTCCGGCAATCCGTGGAGAACCGCGCTTCTGAGCCCAGCGACCGTTGCCATCCATAATGATGGCAACATGCCTGGGAATATTAGGAGTATCGGAGATATCTATGTCGTCTGACATGTTAAGAGCTGTTAATAGAATTTGACAGACATCAAATTTCCATTAAATCCTTCTCTTTAACTGCAAGCGCTTCATCAACTTGCTTTACATATTTGTCAGTGATTTTTTGTATCTCATCTTGTGCCTGGCGATCATCGTCTTCGGTAATTTCTTTATCTTTCAATAATGATTTAACATCGCTTAAAACATCACGACGAATATTACGAATAGCAACTTTTGCGCCTTCACCTTCCGCACGTACAACCTTAATCATATCCTTACGGCGTTCTTCAGTTAAAGGTGGGAGTGGAATACGAATAAGTTCACCTGTTGTCGCAGGGTTTAAACCCATATCTGAATTCATAATCGCCTTTTCAATTGCTTGCACCATTGGCTTTTCCCATGGTGAAACACTGAGTGTGCGCGAATCTAATACATTAATATTTGCAACCTGGCTTAAAGGAACCTCTGAACCGTAATACTCGACAGTAATATGATCGAGCAAGCTGGTATGTGCCCGTCCGGTACGAATTTTCATGAGATCATTTTGTAATGACGCTACACTTTTTCCCATACGGATTTCAGCATCTTCTTTTAATTCATCAATCATTGTATTTTCTCGTTTCGATATTACTGAGTTAATCTAATTATAATTTTAGTTTTACTAAACTTTATTTTCCACACTAGATTTTATTTTCCACAATAGTCCCTTCATTTTCGCCATGAACAACACGCATTAAAGCACCTTCTTTGCCCATGTTATACACAATAACAGGAATATTATTATCACGACATAAAACGATTGCTGTTGTATCCATGACACCAAGCTTTTCTTCAATGACCTGATCATATTCTAAAAAGTCATATTTTTCTGCTGTCGGATCTGTTTTCGGATCGGCTGAATAAACACCATCAACATTGGTGCCTTTAATCACAACATCACAGTTAACTTCTATGCCACGCAAACTTGCTGCGGTGTCCGTAGTAAAAAATGGATTACCCGTACCTGCTGCAAAAATAGTTACCCGCCCCTTTTCCAGGTGGCGTACTGCACGACGACGAATATAGTCTTCTGCCACATTATGAATGGGGAGAGCCGACATAACACGCACTTTTAAATCATGGCGTTCAAGTCCATCCTGTAAAGCAAGAGCATTGATAACTGTTGCCAGCATTCCCATATGGTCAGCAGAAACACGTTCCATACCGCTGGCGGATAAACTGACACCCCGGAATATATTTCCACCACCGATAACCATGGCCACTTGAATTCCATTATCAACCAGCTCTTTTACTTCTACTGCAACACGATCAATCACAGCGGGATCGATGCCGAAATCTTTATCACCCATTAAGGCTTCGCCGCTGAGTTTAAGTAAAATACGTTGATAACGAAATTTGCTAGCCATAAATATTTATCCGTATAGTTATAATTATATTGTCGAAATCATGCTGCCGACTAAAAAATGGCCTCTAAAGAGGCCATTTCATGCTACTTGATTTGCGCCATTACTTCATCCGCAAAATTTTCTTCTTTTTTCTCAATTCCTTCGCCTACTTCGAACCGAACAAAACGCTTAACCGACGCATTATTTGATTTAAGCAGTTGTTCAACAGTTTGATCAGGATCTTTAACAAAAGGCTGACCTAACAATGTCACTTCTTTAAGGAATTTTTTGATACGGCCATCGACCATTTTTTCAATGATATTTTCAGGCTTGCCACTTTCAGCAGCCTGGGCTGAGAAAATTTCACGTTCTTTTGCTAATGCATCCGCAGGAACATCAGCTTCAGCTACACAAACAGGTTTGCTCGCAGCAATATGCATTGCAATGTCTTTACCTAAAGCCGCATCGCCGCCTTCAAGTTCAACCATAACCGCAATACGTTCACCATGCTGATAGGTACCCACTGCATCCGCGTTATCAATGATATCGAAACGACGCACGCTCATGTTTTCACCAATTTTAGCAACAAGCTCTTTACGACGGTCTTCAACCGTTGTGCCACTTGCCAAAGCTAAACCTGATAATGTTTCAATATCAGCGGGTTTATTTGCTAAAACACAATCTGCAATTGAAGCAACGAATTCTTTAAACTCATCACCCTTGGTTACGAAATCTGTTTCACTGTTTACTTCAAGAATAATTGCAGACTTATTGTCGTCACTTGCTTTAATAACCGCTAAACCTTCAGCAGCAACACGTCCTGCTTTTTTATCTGCTTTAGCCATACCCGCTTTACGCATGGTTTCGATTGCAGCGTCAATATCGCCATCCGTTTCTGTCAGGAATTTTTTACATTCCATCATGCCTGCGCCAGTACGCTCGCGCAGTTCTTTAACTAATGATGCAGTAATTGCCATGTTAATGTCCTCTTAAACCTTTATCTAAATCAATCTATATTGATTCGAAAACCTGAAAAAGGGGCACCATAATCAGAGCCCCTTTTTACATCAAACAAATCGCGCCTTATTCAGCCGAATCGTCTGCTTTTTTAACTGCTTTCTTTTTAGCGGCTTTTTTCTTAGCAACTTTTTTAACAGCTTCTTCGCCGTCAGCAGCATCTGCTTTTTTCACAGCCGTTTTCTTGGCCGCTTTTTTCTTTGATGCTTTTTTCTTGGCCGCTTTAGGTGCAGCACCTTCCGCAACTTCTACAAAATCATCTTTGCTACCCGCCGCAGGTTTAGGTGCAGATTCTTTACCCGTAATAACCGCGTCAGCCATACCTTTAACATAAAGGCTTACCGCACGAATCGCATCATCATTACCAGGAATAACATAATCAATATTATCCGGGCTGTTATTACTATCAACAACACCAATAACCGGGATGCCTAATTTAACCGCTTCTTTAACGGCAATATCTTCATGGCCTACATCGACAACGAATAATGCATCAGGAATGCCTTTCATATCTTTGATACCACCGAAACTACGATCCAACTTTTCCATTTCGCGAGTCATGGTAAGGATTTCTTTCTTGTTACGGCCTTCGATACCTTTTTCCATCATCGCTTCTAATTCTTTCAGGCGACGGATAGATTGTTTAACTGTTTTGAAGTTCGTTAACATGCCGCCTAACCAGCGATGGTTAACGAAAGGCATGCCACAGCGCTCTGCTTCTTCACGGATAATTTTACCTGCTGCACGCTTAGTGCCCACAAATAAGATGTTGCCGCGGTTTGCTGCTAATGAACCGATAAAATTCACTGCGTCTTTATATAAAGGCAGCGTCTTTTCTAAATTGATGATATGGATTTTATTACGATCACCAAAAATGTAATTACGCATTTTTGGGTTCCAGAAACGTGTTTGATGACCAAAATGTACGCCGGCCTCAAGCATTTCACGCATGCTTACTTCACTCATTCTCTTTCTCCTGTCTCTCACTTTAGTAAGAGATCTGTTAGGGTTACGCCTCCACACACCCCATTTAATCAACCAAAACGAAAGTTATTAACCGAGTAATCAGTATTTTCGAATCAGCACCCTGACAAATGTGTCGGTGTGTGTGTGTCGTTAAATTATGTCTGTTTTGTAGGGTTATTAAGCCTAAAAATCCAAACGATTAAAATTTGCCAAATCGGCGCGCGCTTTATACCATATTTGGCTTGCAGCAACAATCAAGATCGCTCAAACTCTTGAATTAATGCCAATTTTTGACTATTTGCTTATTTTTTAAGCACCTTTACCGAACAGGATCCTCCAAATGGCCGTCACTATCAAATCTGCTGAAGATATCGAAAAAATGCGCATCGCGGGTCGCCTTGCAGCAGAAGTGCTCGAAATGATTGAACCACACGTTCAGGTCGGTGTTACCACCAATGAACTCGACAAGATATGCCACGACTATATCGTCAATGAGCAGCAGGCCATCCCCGCCCCGCTGGATTATCATGGCTTTCCAAAATCAATTTGTACTTCAGTTAACCAGGTTATATGCCACGGTATTCCAAACGAAAAACGGCTTAAAAATGGCGATATGATCAATATAGACATCACCGTAATCAAAGATGGTTGGCACGGCGACACCAGTAAAATGTTTTTTGTCGGTGATGCCGGCATTCAAGCTAAACGCGTCGCAAAAGTCAGTTATGAATGCATGTCGAAAGGCATCGCCTTAGTCAAACCGGGGGCTCAGCTTGGTGATATTGGTGCCGTCATTCAACAGCATGCAGAAAGCCACAACTACTCCGTGGTTCAGGAATACTGCGGTCATGGCATTGGTGAAAAATTTCACGAAGAACCACAAGTGCTCCACTATGGAAAAGCGGGAACGGGACTGGTTTTAGAAACGGGCATGATTTTCACCATTGAACCGATGATTAACGTGGGAAAACGTAACGTTAAGCTTCTAAAAGATGGCTGGACAGTGGTTTCCAAAGATCGCAGCCTCTCGGCACAATGGGAACACACCATTTTAGTGACTGAAACAGGGCACGAAATTTTAACTTTACGTAAAGAAGAAACGATTACATGAGTGCAGTCACTAACTGGTTTGTTGATACCGAACTATTTGATGAAGAAAATTTTAAATCTACATTAAAACAACAACAAAATATTCTTCCGCTATTCAAACAGGCATTAAGCAATGCTACCGAGGTGCTTCAGCAACGCTTCAAAGCAGGTCGGGCAGCGACCGAGCTGGTACATGCTCGCTCAAATGTCGTTGATACGATTTTAATTCATGCATGGCAACAATATTTTTCAAAAGATGCAACCGACATCAGCTTACTTGCCGTTGGTGGTTATGGTCGTGGTGAGTTGCACCCTGCTTCTGATATTGATGTACAAATCCTGCTTGAAAATAATGAAACGCATCATAACGATGCCTTATCCCAATTTATTACTTTTCTTTGGGATATCGGTCTGGAAATTGGGCATAGCGTTCGTACTTTAGAGGAGTGTGTCGCAGAGGCTACCGCAGATATTACTGTGGCCACAAACTTACAGGAAGCGCGTTTACTTGCCGGACCAATAGAACTGTTTGAAAAGCAGCGTACATTGTGCGGCGCTGATGCAATATGGCCCAGCGATAAATTTTTTCAGGCAAAGCTGGACGAACAAGACTCACGCCATCAAAAATATGATGACACCGCCTATAACCTCGAGCCCAATATCAAAGAAGGTCCGGGTGGTTTACGCGACATTCAAATGATCGGTTGGGTTGCCAAGCGCCACTTTGATGTCGATACCTTACAAAGTTTAGCCAAAGACGAATTTTTAACCGACCAGGAATATCAGTCGCTTTATGAAGGCCAGGCTTTTTTATGGAAAATTCGTTTTGGCTTACACGTTATTACCGGCCGGCGTGAAGATCGTTTGTTGTTTGATCATCAGCGCGAGTTAGCAAAACTATTCGGATACAAGGATGACCGCCATCATCTCGCCGTAGAATATTTTATGAAGCAATACTATCGCACCGTTATGGAGCTTAGTCGCTTAAATGAAATGTTGTTACAACTTTTTAAAGAAGAGATTTTACTCAGCCATGATTCCAGTGAACCGGTTAAAATTAATAACCGTTTTCAGTCGCGCAAGGGCTTTATCGAGGTTACAAATGATAACATTTTTAAGCGCTACCACTTTGCGCTGTTAGAAATTTTTCTTTTATTAGAACAACATCCTGAACTCAAAGGTGTTCGTGCAAATACGATTCGTTTAATTCGTGATCACCGTTATTTAATCAACGATGAATTTCGTGATGACTTACGCTGTAAATCTCTGTTTATGGAAATCATGCGGCAAACTGATGGTGTTACACATGAATTAAGACGCATGAATCTGTATGGTGTACTTGCTGCATACTTACCTGTATTTGAAAACATTGTCGGACAAATGCAACATGATCTTTATCATGTTTATACTGTTGATGAACACACCCTTACTCTTATCCGCAACCTGCGGCGCTATACCGTTCCTGAGTTTTATCACGAGTTCCCGCTATGCAGCAGCATAATGAAAAACCTTCCGAAACAGGAGCTTGTTTTATTAGCAGGCTTATATCATGACATCGCTAAAGGTCGGGGGGGTGACCACGCAGAACTGGGGGCCGAAGATGCGCTTGTTTTTTGCAAACAACATGACCTCAGTGATTTTGATAGCAACTTAGTCGCATGGCTGGTTCGTAATCATCTTATTATGTCATCAACCGCGCAACGTAAAGACATCACCGATCCTGATATTGTTCATGAGTTTGCACAGCAAGTCGGCGATAAAATGCATCTGGATTATTTGTTTTTACTCACGGTTTCAGATATCAGGGCAACCAGCCCTAATGTTTGGAATTCATGGAAAGGATCACTGTTACGGGAACTTTACTCAGCAACAGAAACCGTTTTCAGGCGAGGTCTGGAAAACCCCATTATGCAATCCGAACGGATACGTGACCACCAACAACAAGCGCGGAAAAAATTAATTCAAAACAATGTAGCTGAAGAAAAAATTGATGTTTTATGGGACAACTTTGGTGAAGAGTATTTTATCCAGTATTCTCCCGATGAAATCGTATGGCATACAGAAATTATTTTACAAACTGAAAATATAAGTGAACCGCTTGTTTTATTACGTCAGCGTTTAAAAAGTGGCGGCACTGAAGTTTTTATTCACACTAAATATCATAGTAATTTATTTACCCTAATCACCGGCATTATCGAACAAATGAATTTAACGGTTATGGATGCCCGGATCTTTACCTCAAAAGATAACTATACGCTTGACACCTTTTTAATTTTGGAAGCAGATGGTTCACGTTTTACCGACAAAAAACGTATAGCCGAACTTACAGAAAAATTATTGCAGCATATTGCTCAACCAGAAACATCAACACCTGATATAAGCATACAAATTCCTCGCGCAGCGAAACACTTTAAATTCCCCACCCGGATTAGCTTTGAAAATAACGAGGTACAGAATCAAACGATAATGAATGTCATCGCTTATGATCGCCCCGGCTTATTATCAGAAATCGGTGCAGCAATGCATAGTTGTGATGTGACTTTACATAAAGCAAAAATTGCGACCTACGGAGAAAAAGCCGAAGATATATTTTTCGTCAGCAATGATGATAACACCCCCTTCTTAGAAATTGAGAAAATGGACTGTTTGAAAAAAATGATTACGCAAAACCTGGACGTTAACAGCTAACTAACATTAACGTTGTATAAACTCTAAGGCGTTACCATCCGGGTCCCGACAAAACAGGGCCTTTCGACCTGATTTGCTTTGGGTAAAAGGCACAGCAAAGCTTTCTAAAGCATTCATTAAAGCATCTATAGAACTCACAGAAAAAGCAATGTGGTGATCCCGCCCGCCATGCTTTGGACGCTGACTATTTTTATCCGGGTTATCCAATACCATTAGATGAAGCTGTTGTTGACCCGGCAAGGTCAACCATACCCCGGCATAGCCTAAGTCGGGTCGATGGTTATCAATATCTAAACCCAGTACGCCCTGATAAAAATCAAGCGCAACGTCTAAATCCTTAACAATTAAACTCGCATGGTGAAGCTTTACGATAAGATCTTTATTGTCACTGTTCATGACTCATTACCTTTTTTTACATGCTGAACGGCTGTCAGATATGCAGCAAGCATGACTAAAGCACCACCAATCCATTCGCGTGAATGAATGACTTCATTGGTTAACAGTATAGAAGACACGGCACCCACAACAATTTCAAATAACAAAATAATGGCTGAACGATGTACCGGCATGTGAGTAACTCCATAAACGACTGAAATATTCATTAAAGTCATAATAAACGCGCCTAATAACCATGCCCACAGCATAACGTCGGCCGTTGCCGTATTTTTTTCTTCAGTAATAAAAATTAAAACAAACGCCACCACAAAAACACCCAACCAGCCCGTTGCCGTTTTCACCATAACAGAAGCATCATTTAACCTGTGAATTAATACATTAGTAAGTGCAAAGGCAATTCCTGCAGACAGCGCTAACCAGTCTGCTTTACTTTGTGGTGCAGGAAAACCTAATGACTCATCCCACAGCATAATAATGGCACCAAACATGGCGACAGCAAGTACAACGATAGAACGTCGGGAAAGTTGTTCACCTAAAAAGAAATACCCCATCAAGGTCGCCCATAATGGAGAGAGATAAAACAGCAATAATGCGCGGACTATCGAACCATCTAATATGGCTAAAATAAAAGCCACATTTGTCCAGCCGGTCGCAAGCGCCATAAAAAAGAACAACCATGGATGCGTTAACCAGGCGCGCCAGCCTTTGTACAGTACGGGAATAGCCACTACAAACGTACCACAATACATTAATGCACTTGACCATAAGCCTTGTAAACCTTCAGCTTCAAATAAACGTATCGGATACCAAACCAGGCCCCACATAACAGCGCCAAATAATAAACTGAGAATAGGAAACATACTGGAGGAGGCGTGGTTGGTGGAAACGCCGGACTGTTTTATACTAGACATTCTTTACGATACTTTTATTGAATTACAAATAGTGAATAACAAACAAATTTTATTTAAAGCCATTATGAACCCTGAACTCGACAAACTACACCCCTATCCTTTTGAAAAACTCGCTAAATTAAAAAATAGTGTAACAGCAAATACTGAGCTTGAGCATATCGCCCTTTCAATCGGAGAGCCTAAACATCAGGCACCGGAATTTGTGCTTGATTATTTACGCCAGGACTTAAGTGGCGTGTCTGCCTACCCGTTAACCAGGGGCATTCCTGAATTGCGCCAAACCATTGTTAACTGGTTAACAACACGTTTTAAACTACCTGAAGCAAGCCTTAATGCCGAACAACATGTCATTCCTGTTAACGGCACACGTGAAGCATTATTTTCTTTTGCTCAGGCGGTTATTAACCGCACTGAAAAACCTCTTATTGTCATGCCTAACCCGTTTTACCAAATCTATGAAGGCGCTGCTTACCTTGCGGGTGCCGAACCGTTTTATTTAAATACCACCGCAGACAATCATTATCTTCCTGACTTTGATGCGGTTGATGATAAAACATGGAACCGTTGCCAATTGCTTTATATTTGCTCGCCTGGAAATCCAACCGGTGCAGTGATTGATAAAGCCACCTTGCAAAAACTTATTTCCCTTGCAGGGAAACATGACTTTATTATTGCCTCGGATGAATGTTATTCCGAGATTTATTTTGATGAGAGCAATCCCCCCGTCGGCTTGTTAGAAGCCGCCGCTGAAATGGGCAATACCGACTATTCACGTTGTGTCGTTTTTCATAGCTTATCCAAACGCTCAAACCTGCCTGGATTACGCTCTGGTTTTGTTGCCGGTGATAAAGATATTCTGGCGAAGTTCTTAAAATACCGCACCTATCATGGCTGCGCCATGCCGGTTCATCATCAAAAAGCCAGTATTAAAGCATGGCAAGATGAGCAACATGTAAAAGATAATAGAATGCTATATCAAAAAAAATTCACTGATGTGCTTGATATTATTGATACAAAACTCGATGTAAAAAAACCCGATGCCAGCTTTTACCTCTGGGCAAAAACCCCTGCAAGTGATGAGGACTTCGCACAAAAGCTCTTTGCAGAACAACATATAACAGTACTTCCGGGGAGCTATTTATCCAGAGAAGCTGGGGGGATCAACCCGGGAAGTGGACATATCCGCATGGCATTAGTCGCTTCCTATGATGAATGTATAGAAGCCGCCAGGAGAATTCGCCAATTTATGCAATAAAGCGGCTAAAAACTGGCATATAAAAGGCCGCCCCTATAAAATAGCCTGCTTTATCCACATCCGAACTTAATACGAGATATAAAATCATGAGCAACGATTTACAAACAATTATTGAAAATGCCTTTGAAAGCCGTGCAGACATTACTCCTCGCAGCGCTGACACTATCGTTAGAGAAGCCGTTACAGAAACCATCAACCAAATCGATGCCGGTACATTACGTGTTGCAGAAAAGAAAGACGGTGACTGGGTTGTAAATGAATGGCTGAAAAAAGCCGTGCTTTTATCATTCCGTATAAATGATAATGAATTTATGAAAGGCGGTTTTACCAACTACTTTGATAAAGTCGATTCTAAATACGGCGATTTTAACTCACGTGACTTCCGTGAGGCTGGTGTTCGTGTTGTTCCACCCGCAACTGTTCGTAAAGGTGCTTACATCTCTCCGGGCGTTATCCTTATGCCTTCTTATGTCAATATCGGCGCATACGTTGATAGCGGTACCATGGTCGACACCTGGGCAACCGTTGGTTCATGTGCACAAATTGGTAAAAACGTTCACCTTTCAGGTGGTGTAGGTATTGGTGGTGTGCTTGAGCCGTTACAAGCCTCACCCACTATCATTGAAGACAACTGTTTCATTGGCGCACGTTCAGAAGTAGTTGAAGGCGTTATTGTTGAAGAAGGCTCTGTCATTTCTATGGGCGTATATATCGGCCAAAGTACACGTATCTATGACCGTGAAACAGGCGAAATTAGCTATGGCCGCATTCCGGCAGGTTCTGTTGTTGTTTCAGGTAACCTGCCATCAAAAGACGGAACGTATAGCTTGTACTGCGCGGTTATCGTTAAGAAAGTAGACGCTAAGACATTAAGCAAAGTCGGTATTAATGAATTGTTACGTGATATTTAATATCGTTGTACCACACATTTGATACAAATTAAGATTCCCGCCGCTGCGGGAATTTTTTTAACTTAAAAAAAATAAGAGCATAAAATGATTACACTCTATGGCATAAAAAATTGTGACACAGTAAAAAAAGCACGCCGCTGGTTAGAAGATCACGGTGTCGAATATCAATTCCACGACTTCCGTGAAGACGGTTTAAATAAAACACAACTAAAAGGTTGGGTAGAAACACAGGGCTGGGAAGCGGTTGTTAATAAACGCAGTACCACCTGGCGCAATCTTTCAGATAAAGAAAAAGATATTTCATCAAATACACAAGCCGTTAAGTTATTAGCAGAAAACCCGACACTCATTAAACGCCCTGTTACCGAAAAAAACAAAACTTTACTTATTGGTTTTAAAGAAGCTGAATTTCAAAAACTCTGATTATTTAAACTGTAATGACCTGCAACAGGCTACAATTTCATTTATAAGCGCCTGAATACTTTTTCTATGAAAGACAAGTACGATTGCGCCCACATTTTTTTGCGTGCAATAAAGCATCGTCTGCACGCTTAAACAAACTATTAGCATTATCTTTTTTTGTTAATGAAGCACAACCAAAACTTGAAGTGAAATTAATCTTATTCCCCTCATATACCAACTCAATATTTTCCAAAGTATCGCGTATGTATTCAGAAATTTGATGAGCTCCCGTTGACGGTGTATTGCTTAATAAAATAACAAATTCATCACCACCATAACGAACCAGGGTATCCGTTTCACGAATACAAGCTGAAAGGGTATCAGAGATCACTTTAATAACGCGATCACCACATTCATGCCCATAGTCATCATTAATTTTTTTAAAATTATCAACATCCATCACCAGTAATGTTAAAGGTGTTTTGTAACGATGGAACAAACCTATTTCATGCTTTAAGGTTGGATTTAAAATTAATCGATTATTCACGCCCGTTAATGGATCTGTCATAGAGGCATGATAAACAGATAAATATTGCAACGCATTGCGCAAAGGATAAACCAGGCTTGCCAACAAAAACTCAAGCTGTGATCGTTCATTTTGCGTAAAAGGTTTACCGCTCATAAAAGTAATTTCGCCCAACTGTTTGTTTTCAAGCAGCAAGCGAAAACTGCATTTTTGTTTTGTCTCCCGGCCAATCGTAATATTGCTCTTTGATTCGACGTGTCGATAATATAGTCCCGAGTGATATACCGAGTTTTTTACTTCAGCCGAAAACATGAGCAACATCGACTTTAAATCTAATGTTGTTTGTAATAATGCACTGGTTCGCCAGGTCTTGTTAAGCTGACCCGGGTTGCTTTGGTAATACTCCGTTGTTGCTGGTGAAGAAAACTCTGATCCAAGCGCTGTAAAATCCAGGTTAATCGGAGACATAGCTTTGCTGTTTGCCCTTAACATGTTTTATTCCTATTATTCTATATATCAATTAATAGTTCAGTAACAATAAGTTATACATTTATCCTATATTCAACATTATTAACGTCCACAACGGATTTAAGTTAATATCAATTAACATTTGTTTACTTAAAACTATTAAGTAAAAATCGTTAATTTAATATTCAACAAAAAAATGGGGAGCTATTCCAGTCAAAAGAGAAGCTTTCGGTATATTATTTAATAATTTATTAAAGATGTGTGTCCATGCTTGCTGTACGTTATCAACACGGTCGTTAGTTTAGGCAGCTATTTTTGACTAATGCATCGACACTTTTTATCTAAACTCATAACCCTCACTTTTTCAGGTGATTTATTATGAGTATTCGCAATAATTAATTTATATTTATGCAAACACCTCGTCAGGCGCCCCCATCTCAAGTAAATATTCTTTCATTGCAGAATAATTATATTTATTTGCAAATTTCATCGAATAATTCATCCAGGTCGTCACCTCTGCACCATTAGTGATTAATAACTTAACGATTCCCAAAAAACCATGTTCTGCTGCAACCAGTAAAGCGCTATCAAGCTCACCTTTTGAAATTAATACGGTATATTTTGCATCAGGCTGTGATGCTTTTTTCAAGATATACTGGCAAGCAATAATATTTCCCTGTTCAGCAAAATCTTTAAGAGTGACTTCATTCTCTTCAATATAACTTTCTGTCCTTTTGGTTAGTTCAACAATCTTTTTCATATTTCTATTCGGTTCAACCATTAACTGCTCTAACAACTCATCACTTTCACACGCCAAGGCCAAAACTATTAATTCATCCCATTCATCAGGATTTATAGAATTGAAAACATTAGAAGAAACATGCCGTAGAAAATGCAACTTTTCTTTCGGTGTTACATAATTAACGACAGCCAACAAACCACGACGATCATTTTCCCTGATAAGAATATCCAGGTACATATCAACTAATGGAATATCATTAGTATCAATTGCAGAACAAGTACCTGAATACAAAAATTCAGTTTTATCGGAAACAAAAGGTAACAGCATTAAAAACATCTCGGAAAAAGAATTTTCAGCCGAAAATTCAAGCGCATGCTTAATTTCTAGTTCGATAGAAAAATCATCCAGTTCAATATCTTCTTTTAATATATATCGTAATAGCTCAGGCTTGTTATACCTTACAATATCACCAAGATGAGAAAAATCAGGTTCTTTACTGTACAAGTATTGAAATATCGTTTGATTATCCGTTCTTATTAACCACTCATAATATAAACGTAAATTCTTGCCCCTGAATAAACTTCCGGCTTCATCTTCAAAAAAACCCAGTTTAATTAATGCATCGAGATCTTTTTTTCGACTCAGGTCATATCGTTTTTTTAACTTAATATTTCTGACCAACTTACCTTCATAGAAAGAAATATTACTTACTACATCATGATGTCCAGCTTCATCATCAAGCAGTTCTTCCCTGGGTTTTAAATTAACCTCGTAAATAAACAGTTGCTTAGAACACTCCACTCCAAACTTATTCCAACAATACATAATATTCTGGAGGTTAGAAATTTTAAAAGAACAGCCGTCGCCAGCATTAAGCCAGTCCTCAGAAAACTCATCTCCCGATACAGGCAACAGGTTTACTCTGTCAGCATATAGCACCTGCTCTCCCTTATAGACGGGTAACACATCCTCTTTATCTGAAAGAAAAAAATATTTTTTCATTTATTTATCCTGTACAGTACCGTTCGCAATCAACCACTTTTCTTCAACATCAAGTCAAATATTCTTTAACTCTAGCTTTTAGTCTGATATTAATTATTTAGTTCTTATGCAGCTATATTTTCTGTCATTTTTATCACCCGACAAACTACTACGTCCCCTCTATAGCATCTTCACCTTTTTTCTGACTCAAAAAAAGATGAAATATGACTATAACCATTTTTACGCTTGGAGTACCGTAAAACCTTCCCAAATAAAAGATTACAACAGCAAACTTAAAATTATTGCGCTAAATTTTACGATATTCATAGCTAATAAATTAAGACTCAACTAACGGAAGAATATTAAGCACGATGCTGACAACGAGAAGTGCACTACGATCAATTTATCAATAAGATGAACTAAAGTAGCTCTTGAATCAGGCAGATAGTTAACTGTCCAAAATGTTTTGGCGACGTACAACTAATCGGGAGGCAAATATTGAAATTTAAGGCATAAAAAAACCACTCAGATTGCTCTGAGTGGTTATCTTATATGGCGTCCCCAAGG
>Ga0316207_10001876_pt1 | contig 23829 bp, 26 predicted proteins | sample 6weekpyrite_MG_FD_204943 | JGI IMG/M metagenome (GOLD analysis project Ga0316207, IMG submission 204943) | Microbial mat bacterial communities from mineral coupon in-situ incubated in ocean water Damariscotta River, Maine, United States -... | ecosystem: Environmental > Aquatic > Marine >... | reverse complement strand
ACTGATTGATACGTTTGTTCTGAAACCGTCCATTCTTCTACATTATTCCATGGAATTGTAGTACCTCTATAGGTTCTATTACTTATATCGTAATCCCCTAATGTATAAACTGTTGGATTTGGAGAATCTTCTATTTTTATAACTAAATTGCCGCTTCCAGTTCCTTCTGTTGGATTGTAATTTGTGAATGTTAAATATGAATTTTCAACAGTTTTTCCCGAAGGAACACCTGAATAATAAAAGTGAAACCCGTTAGCCATGTAATAAGGATAACCGTAGTCCTTTAATAATTCTACATTAGAACTATATGTTTCTCCTGTAGATATTTTTTCTTTAATATCACATAAATCACAATTAAGCTGTATTACAACGGTGTCGCCTGTAGGTAATGATATTACAAATTCTGTGGTATCTACTGCGCTATTTGTTTGGTCTGTAGGCGTGAACGTGATATTAACCGTACCATCTTGTAAAGGCGTTACTAATCCGTTACTATCTACCGTAGCAATACTCGTAGCGTCAGAACTCCAAACACCAGTTTGATCTGTGGCATTTGTAGGTGTGTAAGCAACTGACATTTGAACCTGATCTAATGTTGTCAATGTTTGGTTATTTGGCGTCACATCAACACTAACTAGGTCATTGACTGTTTGGGTTACTGTAATAACAGAAGTATCGGTAAAAACGCCCTGTGAGGTGTCATTTGCCGTGTATGTGATGGTTGCACTTCCAACAGATACAGGTGTCACTAAACCCGCTTGATCTACCGTTGCAACTGCGCCATTAGAACTCGACCAAACACCCGATTGATTTGTAGCATCGTTAGGAGTTATCGTTCTTGTTAATTGTTCGGTGTCAGGAATATTTACCGTTGCTGAACTTGGCGAAACCGTAACACCAGTTACATCAATAACCACCGCAGCACCGTCTATTATATTCAAATATTCTTCTAAATTTGGTATTCCGTCGCTGTCATGATCTCCCCAACTTGATTGACTTGTAGTATCTCCAAAGGTGGTAACTTCCCATGTATCAGGCATACCATCATTATCGTCATCCCAATTTGCGGGGCGTGTAAATCCTGAATGTGTACTGTATTGCATTAGACTTTCTTCCCATCCCCCGTGATCGGTTGCGGTATCATTAATTACTTTTTGAATGAAGTAATTATCTTGACTTTCTGAATACGATGTTTTTACGTGAGAATCGTTTAAATAAGCGTTTGCCCCTACATCACCAGTTACGGACGTATAAGCCTGTTCGGCTGTTAATAATGACCATGATTGACCCAATATTGGTAATTGCGTAGCGTGTAACCCATTGCCTGTACTAAACTCTAATAAAGGCACTCTATTCCATTGTTGATCGCCGCCAAATGCAAAATTAAAGTTTGTCCATAATTCAGGGTCATGTGCTTTAGGCGTTGTTATCCATTGAGCCGAAGCATCTGTTCCTGTGACTATATTACCCCCTGCATGAAGTCTTTTGTTTGGGGTATTTAAACCGTATTCTGATATTTGATGAAAATTGTCATCATAGTAATTACCGTAAACTCCTGAAAAGAAAGATGATATTTTATGATAATTATTTACGTAGTTAAGGTCAATATAAACATCCTCGTTATTCTGTCCGTCCTCGCCGTATATTGACATATACCTTAATTTAGCGGCATAAATAACATTTCCTATAATATCAAATCTTGAATCTTGCTTTGCAAATGGGTTTGGAAATCTGTGTGAAATATCCACAAATAGGTTTTCTACCATTGAGAAGTCATTATCTTCCCCTGTTATATCTCCATCTTGAACATCTTGACCGCCAAATATCATACCTGTCTTTCCGTTACCTATAAGGTTTCTTTGTAAAGTCACCATGCCCATCGGGAAAGAACTATCGTAAGGACTTATAATTTCATCTTTACCACCTTGCCACGAACAATGATCAAAGATTATATTTGACCCTCGTATAATTGCACCATCTTCTTGTTTATCCGCTATTGATACGTGTTTATTCCTTATGTAACGCATAACAACGTTATCAACTCGATTAAACATAAAAGAATAGCCTTCTATCGTGATTCCCCCTGGTGCTGTTTGCCCTGCGATTGTAACGTTATCATGATTAGAACCGCCCATCTGTTCGACATAAAAACCTGAAACAGTACGCCAATCTATTGTACCGCCAACCTCGAACACTATAACTCTTGGCCCTGTAGTTTGTAAGGCTTCCAATAAAGACCCTGATCCGCTTGCGTTTAAGTTTGTAACCTTAATTATTTGACCACCTCTGCCACCTGTAGCATAAGCCCCTGCCCCTTTTGCGCTTGGAAATGCAAGCTGCTGTCCATACGTAAAAGAGGTTATTAATAATAAGAAAAATAATATCTTTTTCATTAATTGGATTTTATAGTAAATGCTTGCGTGTTAAAATCTTTTGCGCTATCGAAATCGCCTATAGTTGCTACTCCTGAACTGCCACTACTAGCCATGTCTTTCTCTAGTAATGCAAAACTAACGCCGCCAGATCCTCCCCAACCTTCTATTTGGTTTACCATTGTCCAACCTGTGCCGCCGTTTATAGTTTCATTGCCACTAAAAGTATAACCCCTATCTGTTGTGAGGTAAGAAATAACTAAAGTGTTATCCTCTACGCTTGTAACCCCTGCCATGTCATCATCTGCCCCTGAAGTGGACGTTCCGTTTACTTTAGTGCCAATAGTGCCAAAATGATCACTTGTATCGCTTCCTGACACCCTAAATATTGTTATTTGCCCGCTTTCGCTACCTGTCCATGAAAAAGTATAAGTACCACTTTCTGACGCGGCCGTTTTAGAAAACCAAGCGGTTTCGTTTCCATTTGCTTGATTATCTAATCCTGTCTCACGGGTCCATCCAGTAGGGGCAACTATTGTATGATCCGAACCACTATCTATAGTAAGGCACGCATATAAAACGTTATCGTCAACAATTCCACTTGGGGCTGTGGCCGCTATCGTTGCTACAGAAGTAAAAGAACTCTGTGCCTGTGATTCTAATACAGGGACCGCACCACCTCCACCACCTACAACTGCATGAGCATAACTATTTATTATACTTTGCCCATGTGAAACCCCTGTAAAAAGGAATAATATTAAAATTAACTTTTTCATTTAGTTTCTAGTTCCGATTATGGTCACTATAACACCTAGACCCGCCGTTGGTACTGCATCAAAATCAATGGTTATCTTTGCGTCATCCGCTAGTGCTGTATCGCTTATTACTGCGGCTGTAGTTGCTGTTTCACTTGTCTCCTCTGTGGCGTCCGTTGTTAATTTAGTGCTTAAAATAGAAGTTCCCCCCTCGTTTATATCTATAGTAACCCCTGTAACCGTTCCGGCGTCTATTAAAGAAACCCTAACATCGGTTACCGTCATAGCGTAAGGCATCCTAAAATAACCTTTACTCGTTCCTGTGGTTATCGCTGTTGTTAGGTCACTACACGCTAATTGTACTACTGCGTGTTTATCTTCTGTAACTAATCCACTATAAAGAGTGTTTACTGCGTTATCACCAGTATTTGAGCCTGAAATAGTAGAACTTGCCGCTATGGTCATTGTTTTAATATCTGCGTCCACTTCACTATCCATTAAAGCCCCTGCGGTTGTTACATTGGCTGTATCGGTTACATCTGCCAAAGCCTCGATAGCATCTAATTTTGATTCATCGCCTGCTGTAAAATCTCCCTTTGCCGTATTTAATGCTATGGCGGCATCGTTTGTTAAAAACTTTTGGTGAACATCATGTTTTTGTGGTGCTTCTGTTTTTAAATTCCAACTTGCACCCCATGTTTCCGCCACACCCTCATCATCATCAGTAACCTTTGCATTGTTTGCCGTTACATCAGTTGCAATATCAATACCATCAATAAGACCGTCTGTTGTTAAATTTCCTGATATTGCTGGTGTTGTTAATGTTTTGTTTGTTAATGTTTGGGTTGCTGTCAAACCTACTAACTGCTCGTTTATTCCTGCCCCGTCATAAGTAGACGTAGACATATCGCCACCCCCTGCCGCCGCTTGCCATTCAAAATCGCCAGTCGTTGCCTCGTAAGTTAAAATGTATTCGTCTGTTGGCGTGTTTACTGCTTTTAAATGACTTTCAAGTATCTTATCTGCTCCAATAGTCAAAGCTGTTGACCCTGTTACATCCCCTGTATGGGTTGCATTTGTTACTTTAGCGTTATTCGCTGTCACATCAGTTTGTAATTGACTCCCTGCTAAAGCGAGTGGGCTTATTGCTTTAGTATTGTTAGTTCCTGTATCTACCTCCGCCGCGCTTGCAATATCTAAGTTAGTATCTACTGTATGCGAAAGGTCTGTAATATCGCTTTCTGTATGGTTGTGTGACGTTGGCGCATCACCTACGTATAAAAATGTACCATCTGACAATTCAGTATTAAATTGCGCTTTCGTGCCTGTCAAACCTACAATAGAGGATTGATCGCCTGTATTTGTACCCGTTACGCTTCCGTTTAAAGTTCCACTTGTTATAGTAGCCCCGTTTATTGTAGTTGCTGTGGCTACTCCTAAAGTCGGTGTAACTAATGTCGGTGATGTTGCAAATACTACGCTCCCCGTTCCTGTCTCATCAGACATAACCCCTAATAATTGTAATGAAGTAGTGGCCGCAAATTGGCTTAAAGGATTTGCCACCAAAGCATCGCCACCACCTCCAAGAGTGACCCAAGAACTAGTATTATCGCCGTTAGTTTGCAAGACCTTACCAACTGTTTCTCCTGTTGATAATATCGCTGTGCCTTCTGGTGTTCCTGCTGTGGTTGTTTTTGAATATATCTGCCATACGTCATCCGCCTCACTGAATAAAGTTAAATATTCACCATCCGCGACTGTATGACTTGCCCCTGTGACCCCTGCGCCGTTTGCTATTGTCATATTAGAGCCTGACGAGTTTATAAAAAAAGTAAACCAACCCGCGTTACTTGTATAATCTAAAGCCATCGGGTCCACCGTTACCGTATTCGCTCCGCTTGTTTGGTGGAATATAATACCGTTTTCAACATTTGTTTGTGTTACTGTAGTTACCCCTGTAACTGGCGTTATAGTTGTGGCGTTACTTAATACTGTATGCGCCCCTGTAACAAATCCTAGAGCCTCGACCCCTGCTTGGTCTAAGTTAGTATCTACCGTGTGTGCGCCCGTTACAAATCCCTCGTTGGTTGCGGCTGTTGCTACTTCTGCATCTGTTAAATTTGTATCTGTGGTATGTGACAAGTCTGATATTTGACTCTCTGTTATCGCTAAAGCCCCTTCGTGTTGTGTTACTGCTGTTATAGGTACGTTTACGTCTGGAATATTAGCCCAAGTAACTACAGAGGATAGGTCATTGACCTCTGCGCCTCCGCAACTTATACAAGTCTCTGTAACACCATCCCATTTATATTGTTCTCCGTCAGTCCTAAAATAAGTAGCCCATGAGCCGCTTGGCGGTGTAACTGGAAATACACCATTTGGTAATTGAATTTCACCAGTTACCACAGACTCTTTAACGACTTGCGCTTGTGAAAAAGCGTTAAATGAAGATAAAACAAGTAGTATTATAATTAATTTTTTCATGACTCTGTGTATATGAATATATTTACGTTTGAGACTGTTTCTGAATAGTTCACGGTTGCCGACAATCCGCCGCCAGACTTCGATATAATAGGCAAATCCACCATTTCACCCGTAGATTTTTCTAGTTTAATTGATAAAATATTACTTACTGCTGTAAATATCTTATCTGTGAAAGCTGTTATACTTTGATTCGTTAGTTTTGCAGGATAACCCGTGCCAGAACCGCCCGGCCCTGATGGCCCTTGAACGCCTACACCTTGAACAACTACATTATTGACTTTTTCCGTTACTACTAATGTTGCCATATTAATTGAGTATTGACATTTTGCCTGTTAATAATCTTGTTACCTCACCACCACCGCTTTCAATGTCTAGTTTATAGACCCCCGTACTAACGTTGTAAGTGGCTGTTGTTTCGTCTGTTATCGTTAGTAATATCGTTCCGTTGGTAGGTGTTGCAATAACTCCCGTGACCGTTTCAATAATATTACCATCCCAATCGTCAAGGATTACCATTGTAGCGGTAAAACCAGTAAGGTCTATCGCAACCCCTTCACTATCTTGATAGGTTATTGACTCTGAAAATGTGGCTCCTTTATGGATCGTATAATTTTTTATTCCTGACATATTACAAATTTAATATTTTTAATTTAACTACATATCCAGTTAGTACCGTCGTAAAAAACAGGGCAAACAACCGCGCCACCACCTACAACAGTCCCTAAATACGACGGTGTTAAAGCGTCTGTAACATAAGCTACATCGCCTTGAACTCCTGTTGGTAGCCCTGAAACCACATAGCTCTTATAATAAACCATCTTTACCCAAGACTCCCATCCAGTATCATTGATCCTAATGTATAAGTCGTTAGTGTTTTTAGGTGTGAATATTTGAGTTACCTTATTATCGTTAGTTGTGCTTTGGTTGTTATTTACAATTAAATGACCACCACTTGAAATAGGTTTATTTGTTACCGCATCTGCCACAAAATAAAAACCGCTCTCTTTCATGTCATCGCAGTCGCCAGTTGCTACCACCCTTGCTGAACTAGTGGTTGATGAAGTACCTATACCGTAAGATTGAAATTCTGCTGAATGTGTATGTGTTGTTATCTCTCCTGCTAGAACGGCCTCAACACTTGTTTTTGTAACGCCTGTTTTTGCTGTGTTCAATACCACACTAGGGGCTAACGCCACTTTTGCATTAGTAAAACCTGAATTAGATATTAATGTAGTCGCATCGACACGCTTGTATAAAACCTCCGAATCTTCAACCCAAATAACCTCATCATCCACCATATCCGCAAGGTCTGGGATTCCGGTCGCTAGTGATTTAATTAATGTTTTTGTGTTTCCCATTAATCAGGCGTTATAGTTTCGGTATCTGTCCTAAATGCGCTACCAGTTCCCTTTTTATAAGTGATAACCCCTGTAGTGCCGTCTATGACTGCTGAACCGTTATTGGCGTTATAATATAAAGGGTGCAATAAAGTTCCCCCTATGGTTTTTTGAGTATCTACCGAATCTGTGAAAATAACTAAGTTATTGTCTATATGATAACTGTCAGATGATGCTGTAAGCCTTGCAATACCCACCCCGCTAGTCTGGTCAGAGTCTACTCTTGCTATTGCAGTCTCAAATGTATTTCCGTCTATGTGATAGGTTCCATAATCGTTGTTAGTGGTTACTTCTATTCCGTAGGCTTTTCGTGCGCTTGTTACATCGGTGTCAGAGGTTTTAACAATATTACCTGTAAATGTGAACAAAAATCTGTTAGGCTCTGGCGAGGCGGCTACGTCACCATCGATCTTGACATTATCGAATATTTCAAATGAATTATTAGAAACAATACCCCTTAACATAGCATAACCAAAAGAGATCGTTCCATTTGCTTTGTAAATGTTGTTTGTGAAAACAAACCTAGAATAGCCCATTATAGCGTCTACGTCCGTAGTATCATCCATTAATGTTATAGTGTTGCCTGTAATTAGTACGTTATCAACGTTAAAAGCATCAAAAGAGGCGTGACAAGAGTCTGTTGATGTTTCTATTAGCGTGTTATTTGATATTACCAGGTCGTTATTTCTATTGGTGGCGTCATAAGCATAAATAGCCCCATCATAACCGTTACTCGCAAATATTGCGGCGGTCGTTAATTTCGTGCCCCAATTCTCTATGATATTACCAGATACCACCGACCTATTGCCACCGTTTCCAGTATCGTTATTAGTGTCTAGGGTTTTTATAGCCCCTTTCCCTATGTCTTTTAGTATGTTATTGGTAATTATTTTATTCTCGCTAAATCCTGCGGTGCATCGGTCAAATATTGCAGTATCTCCTGTCAATTCAATCCTATTACCGTCTATGATCAAATCCGTACAATTTCCGCAATGTATAGGTGTGCAAGAGTCGTAAAAGGTGTTATTCAGGATTGATACCGTTTTATTTGTCGTTGCGTTGTTTTGTATTGTAAAATCTCTCCTAGTATTCGACCCGTCCGTGTCCCATCCTGTGGCGTCATAAATTTTATCCCTCCATGAATTAGCAAAAGAATTACCCTCTACTAAAACATCAGACGTTGTAACTAGATCTATACCGTAACCAGTAGTTGACCCATTGACTCCTGACCCATTAGCCCAATCAAAAGAGTTGTTTCTTATCGTTATACCTCCTGTTATAGAAGTTCCTGTTATAAATGTGTCTGTCTGGCCCTCTGACGAAAAAGATAACCCCTCTATTTTGGTCTTTGCTGAAAAATCAAACATAGAAACGTTAGAGCCAGTACTTAGTAAAGTCGCTCTTTTATTGTCTCCTATTAGGTTTATTTCTTGCGTCCATGCTATTTGAGAGGATATTAAATAAGACCCCTCTGGAATGAATACCGTATTTATTAGAGTACTGTTCTTTAATGCGCTAAATGCGTCTGTGTCATCGGTTACACCGTCACCTGTAGCCCCGAACCATTGAGGATAAAATTCATTTACGTCCCACGTTCCACCCAATAAAACCGCGTCATCGAATATCTGATAAGGTTCTGCGCTTATCTTACTATCAGTTCCCGTAATTGTAAACGCTCCACTTATAATGCCACCCCTAAAATAAAGGGTTGTGCCGCTTGGTAGTGTTTTATTTGCGTCTAGTGTGAAATCAGAAGTAACAACCCAATGACCACCTACACCGCCCGCTATCAAAGTATCTAAAGAAGATAACCCTCCCACACTCTCATAGCCCATGCTTGATAGTGGTATTTCTATTTTATCAAAAGTCGTTTGAGTACTGCCCACTACTATAAAAGTCAATGTATCTGAAAGGTCTACAATTAAACTACCTGCGTTTGTATAAGTTCCTGTTTCCTCTGCTATGTATATCCCATCGACTGTAGGCGTGTCTGCAATCGCTAGACTGCCCGCAAATCCACTTGTTAATGATTGTTGAAAGTTCGCTTTAGTTATTCTGTAGGACTTATTTCCTTGTATAACGTGTAATCCTGCGGTCTCTAACGCTGTGGTTATACTGTCTTTTTCTGATAATTTTTTTCTTCCTGCCATGTTTTAGTCTTCAAATACGTAAACTGTTTCATCCTCAAACTCGTAAGTTGTTTCGGCTATACTCACTAATACTGGCGCACCGTAGCCCTCAATAGTTCCGCTAAAAGTTAAAAAGTCATCTACTGGACTGCTTTCTGATAAGTCCACTATGTAACCCTCGCCTGTTTGTTCAAATACGCCGTCTGTCTCTATTTTCCATTCTATTCTGGTCCTTGCACGTTTCAACACCCTTAAAGTGTCTAGGCTATATCTTACGGGTGTTGTTTCTTCTGTTAATATCTGTACTCCTGTGAAATCTATAGTATAACTTTGGTTTAATGGTCTTGAAGTATTCCATCCTCCATTGTCTGTAGTGGTGGTGCTTAACATTTCTGCGGTTTCACTAAATGAGTTATCAGTCAAACACGCTATAGGACAATCAATGCCGCCTATAGTTAAATATAGTATTTGTTCATAACCCCTGTAAAAATCCTCTACCATAGTTTCAAAGTTACTAAATTTTTATTCAATCGCTGGTCTTATGACATTATCACTCTCTAATTCAAAGCTGTAGTCTATATCTGAATAAATGTCATCTTGAAAAATACGCTCATGATCTGCGTTTATTACATTATTAGCAAGGTCGTAGGACCATTTAATGGTCATAAACAACCCGTCTATATTTTCAATGGACAAAACACCTAAATAAGGCAAATACCCGAATATACTACCACTAAATACGGTGGCGTTTCCACTACTTATAGTGAGTCTATCCCTTACCATCCAATTAAGTAACTTCCATTTTTTAGATGAGTCGATAGTTCCTCCTGGTGCTTTACACCAACTATCTGTATTTTCATCACTAGAATCTTCTAACCCGCCTATGTAAAGATCGCTAACATTATCTCCTACGCTTATTTTTTCTTCTGTGTCTACTACTGCTGTTGCGTTGCTTATTCGTGTCGCTGTATGGCTTTCTCCTTTTACATTAGCGTCTACGTTAGCGGCAACCGTCACATTAGTAATTATTACTTTATCCTCTACCAATGCCGCGAAAGTGTTTTTTTCTGACGTTGGCCTAAAAAGATGGACCTCTACCGTGCCGGATTCTGGTGTTAAATTGGTGGATATGGTCATTGTCCTACCTCCTAAAAAAACTAAGTCGTTTTCTGTGAGCCTAGAGTAAGTATTTTCAAATATCCTTACTATCGCTGTGGATAGTGTCCATTCTCCGTTATCGTTTAAATAATAATCTGTGCCGCTATCTCCTATTAGTTTTAGTTGTGCGAACATCCCTAAAGTCTTATTGCCTTGGAAAATGTCGGCTTTAATTGAGAATTTAAGACCTACGGCCCCATCTACTTCGCTAGTTACCCCTGTGGTAGACGTTAAACATTCTGTGTCGAAATTATTATAACTTACTCCAAATACAACTATTTCAGCCCTTTGAATGCTTAAAAATTCTGATTGATAATAACCACTAGGATAGCCACCAATAGCGGGTTGTAAAGCGGTAAAATCAAAAAACGTTATATCTTCATAGGTCCAGTTACTTATCGTTGTTACGCTATCCCAATACACTTTAGGATTATCTATTATACTTGCAACAAAACCATATTTATAAACTACTTTGTAAGCCCCTAACGATGGTTTATAATTCTTTTGTTGGTTTCCTCCTGCATGGCAAGGGCTAAAGCTGTTTATCTCACTTCCTAGAACTTGTTGCGGGTCGATTGTGCCGCTTGAATCCTGTGTACCGTCTATAAGGTATTCTGTATATGCTAAACTTGTAGAGGTAGTGAAAAATTCAATTATCCTTACGATATTCCATTTACCGTTTTGCTGTGTCACAAAAGCCCCGTATTTCTTTAGAATCGACTCTAAGACCTCTTTTGCTGTGAATACAGTATTATTTTGATCGTCATTTACGTATCTATCCGTATTAACGTATGTGTCAATTATAGCCTCTTGCGATAGTGTTGGGTCTGAATTATCCACCGTAAAATATAAATTTAAATCGTGTATGCGAAAATTCATATCATGCCCTGTCAATTCAAGACACCTTGCCAATATTTCCAATTCATTAAAATTACCCTGGTAAATATTTAGGGATGAGTCTAAAAACTTGATGTTATCGAGAAGTCCCAACCCGTCAACGGCTTGTATGTTTATGATCCAATAATCAGATACAAAACTTTCTACAATACCGTCAGGCTTTATAAATCCGTTCCAAAAAACAACACCGTCTTTGTATAGTGTAACAGGGAGTTTCTTATCTCCTACAACTTCATATAATCTTTGTTGGTAATTATCAGTTACGGACGCCTCTAACTGCATTTTTAAGACCGACCCCCTTAACATATCCATTGTTTTTACTCTTGGATATTCTAAAACGGCCTTTCCTTGTACTTGTCGTATGTAACTGTTGTAATTAGGGTCTGAGATCTCTATTTTAAAAGCCGTCCCCTCGTTGTCTGTGAAATCAACTTGAATATAAACACCCATTAACCCGTAGTTATTAATTGGTCGCTATCTCCTACCCTTAGATTACCTAGACTCGTATTATTGAGAACCCCGATCAATTTGTCTCCTGCGATCTCAAAAACGACCCTTGCATTATTAAACCCTCCGCCTGTGTTACCGTAACTAGTTGTAACACCACCGCCAGAGGATGAACTTGCACCACCTACAGATCCAGTAGCCCCGCCAGAGGACGCTAAATTACTTGAAAATGCTTTTATCGCTGACCCCGCCGCAACCAATGCCGCCCCTGCTACAACTGCCAAAGCACCACCGCCAAAAGGGCCAGACTCTACTGATTTTTTAAGCCCTTCTTTAGCAATACCAAAAGCAATAGTTAAACTACCATACTTTATCATTATGTCTGCAATCGCTCCCAACATTGCGCCTCCTGCCGCTTTTATTGCGTTTCCACCAGAGGCAAAAGCGTTGCCTATTCCTGCCGCTATGTCTGTAACATATCCTACTATAGAACTTTGGCTTAGTAATTCTTCTAACCCTAGATTAAAATCTAATAATCTTTCTTGAAATTTATCAAGTTCAAAAGTGGCGGCCGTGTTTAGATTTGCTAGTCCTTCCTCTGCTATTTTTGCAGACTCTAATAATGTCTTAGTTTTTAGTCCTGGAATTTCAATATTAAGACCTGCAAATAATTCTTTAGACCTTGCTTTTAAACTATCGTTTAAATTTTGCTGATTGACTTCAAAATCTGGTGCTTTTATAGGTTTTGGCTTGTCGCCACCACCACCATTTAAAAGGTTTATTATCTTAACATACTCTTTATTGAGGTCTGCGACTGCTATCCTTGTTTTTGTTAATTCAGCCTCCTCCTCTTTATCTACAAATCCTACAGGCTTTACTAAACTAAATATACCTACAGCCTTTTGCCAAAGACTAACCTCTCTGGCCGCGCTTTGTTCTTCAAGTAGTCTAGCGTTTAAATTAGATATAGACGCAACCAATAAGGCGGCTTTCTGCTCTAGTAGTTTCTTTTCGGTTTTTAGTAGGTCGTCTGTGTTTAAATTCTGGTCCTCATAGAATTTTAATTGTTCTTTGTTTAGTTTTAATTGAGAACTTAAAAGACCTCTATTCGCTTTTAATAAATTTTCTTGTATTTCTAAATCTCGATTTGTAAGACCTACGAACTCGCTTATTTTATCCCAATTGGCGACTATTTCGCCTAATATAACAACAAAAGCCCCGATTCCTGTAGATATTAGGGCTGACTTCATGGCTTTGCCAGATATTTTAGCCGCTTTACCTACTACTAGAACTTGATCGGCCACCCCTTCAAGGCCTCCTTTAAGATTATTAGCTGCTGACTTTGCACCGTCTAGGCTATCGCCAACTGTTTTTGAGACTGTTTTTGTACTGGTTTCAAACTTTTCTACGCTAGTGGTGGCTTTATCCATGCCTTTTTCAAGGTCATCCACTACTGCGCCAATCTTAATATAAAAAGTGTTATCCGCCATTTTTCTTTTTTACTTCGCTGTCAAACCTTTTTTGAGCCGCTTTGAACGCTTCCAGTTGCCTGTTTGTTACTGCGCTTGCATCTACAAAATCAAGATCTATAATATCTTTAGGCGTCTTAGGTATGCTTTTAGGGTCTATATTGAAAGATCTAACCGCCCAATACGCCACCATCCTATACTTTGCCCATTCCCATTGCTCTTGCCTTCTATAAGCGTACTCTCTTAAAGCAAATTCTCCAAGAGTCATGTCATAAACCTCTCTTAGAGTAGGTATTCCTAATTCGCCTAACGCAAAAGATATTACTTCGCTTTGGAAGTTTCCTTTTTTACTGGTCGAACTTTGTTTCTCGCTTTTTTTTTATCCTCTACTGGTAGCCCGCTTTCTTCTGACTCCCTGTAAGCAAGACTAAAAAGTTCAATCGCTTTTGCGGCCTCAACACCTCCTTGATCTATCCAGTCTATAATATCAAACTTTGTAAAATCAATTTCTTTTCCTTCCCTTTCATAGGCGTAATACATTGAATGATACATCATTTCTGGAATCATTAAAATAGGGTCTTTTGCAATATCCTCTCTTATAGTCTCCCATGTACTGTTAGTGCCTTTTATGAGTCGCCCCATAAATCCCAAACCAAACCAGAAAGTACGCTCTTTACCTCCTAAGTTTATCTTAGTAAATTTTTTTCCTATCATTTTATCTCTGTTTTATGGGTTAGGGTTCGTGTATGTTGTCGCCCCCGACCCGCTTATTGTAAATGTAAATGTAGAGTTCTCTGACGCTGTTGGTGACGCTTGACTTAAACTAGTGATATAGCCACTACCATAAACTGCTGTGTTTGTAGTCGTTGCTGTGTCTAGTTTCCACTCTACAAGAGTTTTCGCTTGTTGTAGGTCAAAAAGGTCCTCGTAAGACAATTTGCCTGTATCTACTGCTGAATCGATAGAGAACCCATCGCCAGAAATAGAATAACTAAACGCTCCTGGAGTCTTAATGACGTTGCCCGCGTCACATTTAGTACTTAGTTCGTTTACTGCCAATTCGCTATCAAAACTGTTATTCGACAAACACCCGATAGGCTCATAGGCTGTAGCATTGTAGAGTGATACTATTTGTACATCACCTACTAATAAAGTTTCTCCTGCCATAATTATAATTTATTTGTTAATATTCAAAGTTACTATTTTATTTTTAATTCTAACCTAAGGAATTTTCTAAACAACTGCCCGTTAGGTAATGTCGTAGATAGATCGCTTGGAAAACTATGTAATTGTTGCATGACCTCTAGCCCTCCTGCGCTTAAATCTAAGTCGGGCACTAGTGCGGCCCGTAATGAATCAAGAACGTTATCCGCTAATAATCTACTACCTACGTTTCCAGTACCACCGTACAACGTGCAAACCTCCAAAAGTATGTTCGATAACCAGAATTTATCGCATTTATTGTAATCGACCTCGTTAGATTGTACGCTAAGAATGACATAGGCGGGGTTATTAGCCGTGTCTGCCGTATATCTGCTATCATAGACGTTAATAGTCTGACTATCTACTGTAGTGCCGTTAAACACGTCGTAAATCGCTTTTCTTATCCATTTGTCTGGTAACGTCTTATTCATCTATGCCAAACGTTTTAATATAATTTTTAATTCTTACCGTCAACACTTTTCTCCCTAGTTTTAACGCTGGATATAAAAAGGGTTGTGGTTCTACCCCGTTGTTGAGGATAGAAACCAAAATAGGATAAGCCGCTTCCTCTGGTATTCCTTGCCTTTTACACCATTCTTTTATTTCTTCAAGAGCGTTATCCCAACTTTCGCCAGTCCCTCCCTTGAATTGTTGTGCAAAACTTGTTAGTTCTGCGGGTATTACAACTCTTTTACCTGTTCCAAATTCTACATAGGCCGCATATTCTGAATTATTACCTATCTCGTAAACCATTTCGTCAGTCTGTTTAAGGTAATTAGACGATCTTAAAGAACCTTTGTCAACTGGCGTTAATCTAGTCGCTATATTTAAAGCATCGTTTGCCGTAGCCTCTACTTCTGCGTTTATATTCGCTATCGCTACTGGTCCGGCTTTCTTTAGCTTTTCTTTAAGCGTTTTTAACTGGCTTGTATCAAAAGTTATTTTAGTCAAGACCTAGAACTTGTTTTGCCGTTACTACTTGCGATACATTCCTAAAACCATCCGTTTTAACGTCTATGATTTCATAATCTAGCCCTTTATGTTCTAATTTATGCCTTTTAGGATTGATTATTAGTTCTTCATCGTATCTGAATGTGAATTTGAACACGTTTGTAAAGTCCGTTATCCCTGCTATGTTCTGGAAACTATTTGCTTTTACATCCTCGATATTGCACCACCTCTCTGCAATTCTTTTAAAAGTCACCGTATTACCTCCAAATGTATCAGATACGGTAGTGCTTTCATAAATTGAAACTCTTTTTTGTAGTTTCCTGGACTTCAAAATATAAACCTCCTTTCGCTTGCTAACATATTCATTACCGACTCTGGCAAACTCCCTACTGTCTCTGACTCGGACCCATAAAACCATCGTTTAACGGTTTCCATACAAGCGAGTCTAAACAAGTCTTTTACATTGGCCGTATCGGTGTGCCCTATGTTAGCTGTTATACTTTTTAATGTTGATATTTTCTGTGTATAGTTAGAATATAATTCTAAGGTGTCCACCGTGTAATCGGTGTCCAATACCTCTGTAGTGCTGTTTATTGGATAGTCGTATATCCTAATACAATCAACTGGCCCGAAATAGTATGTTTTTGATTGGGGCTTTAAATAGACTTGCGTGTATTTTTCTATTAATTCACACGCACTATTTATCATAGTGGTTATTTCTATGTCTGCCTCCGTTAGATCTTGGTCCATTCTCAAATACAGTTTAGTATCTGATAACGTGACTACATCCCTATACTGTGTGATGGTTGCCATTTATTTCTTTTTTGTAGTCGGTTTCTTTTTTGGGGCTTCTAAAAACGCCTTTAAGTCCTTCCTTTTGCCTGTATAAGTGTCTCCCACATTGTAGGTCTTATTTTCTTGCACACAATGAAAGCCTGTTTTTACTTTTGCCATGATGTTTGTTTTCTCAAAGTTACTAAAATTTAATTAAAAAAGGGCCATAAGCTATCACCCCTATAGCCCCAACAGAAATAAAATGACATGAGCCAAATTATTCTTTAAAAAAAGCCCCTAACCATGAAGGGGCTTTTCAACTCTAACCAACCAATAAAATACTGCTTAGACCGCAGTAAAGTCTCCGTATATGATTGCATCAGGGCGATGTACCGCTAAACCTACTTGGCTCTCGATTCTTGCCGTGATGTTGTTTTTCGTAAAGTTGTCTGTGTCCTCTGTACTGAATTGTACTGAAAGACCCTCGGTAACGACTTTCTTGACCGTTGACCAATCACCAACATAATACTTGTTAGCTGCCAACCAGTTAGATTTTACAACTGCAATACCCAAACATCTTAATACGCCACCTTCATAAGTCCAACCAAATGGAAGTCCGTAACCGGCGCCCGTTGATTTTTCTGTAGTAAGAATGTCGTAATAGTCTGCTGTAGTAAGTACGATACCATTAGCATCAAAATCCAATGCTTCAAGTGTTGCCACCTCTGCTAAGATTTGTTCTGTTTTGTTATCGTGACTTGCTGCCAATTCTGCTGACGCTGTTGCCTGTGCAATTAAAGCCGTATTGAAAATCGTGCTTTCAGCTTTCATGTAGTCTCTACGTAATGCACCAGGAAGGAAACCTTCTAAATACTGTACGTTGTTCGCCATTTTCTTTGAGTAACGAGCATAACCGGCAATAAAATCGGTTGTTACGTCAACGTGCAAGAAGTCGTAATCTCTCTGTGCTTTGCTTGCCCCTTCGGTCTGCGTAGCCATTGCGCCTTCGCCTGCTAATTCTCTAGGGAAGGTATAAGTACCGCCCGAAATTGGAATTACACCAACAAGATCAGAAAAATTAACTTTCTGGTTAGGAACTTTCGCTACTACGTTAGAGAAATCTCTTTCTTCATCGCCTGAAATGTTCCCTGTAGTCATATCGCCAACCGCTTTGATCTCAAAATCAACTGATTTTCCAACCTTTACATTTTTGATGTTCTCAAAATTCTCTGTAATGGCTTTCTTGATCTCTTGCTTTGTAGACAGCGTTTCTTTCTTACCGAATGCTCCGTCTTGCATTTTAATATCCAATGAATCCAAATGCTTCTGCATGGCTTCGATATTTGTTGGCACGTCTTTAAGACCGTCCAACCCTTCTGAAATTGCCTTGAAATCAAATTCTAGCAATTCCTTATTTTCTGCCTTGAAAGCATCAACGGCCGCCTTTACTTCGTCGGCTGTCTTTCCTTCAAGTTCTAATTTAAGCCCTTCTAAGGCTTCATTTAATTCTTTTGTTTCCATTAATTCCTAATGTTTTGTGTGAATAATTTAATTGAATTTACTAACGGCTCTACATTAGGAGTGTCACTTTGTAACGGCTCGTCTGTGAGTGTTTTTAATAATGTTTCGATTTGTTTCAATCGACTATCTGAATAATCCAGATTGTATGCTTTCTCGATAAGTTCCATTATACCATAATGTGATTTTATCGCTTTTATATTTTGTACTGTGCTTAATTCATTAGCGGCCCAACTCGACAAAAAAGAGTATTCGCCTAACTTGTATTCGTTTATGATTGATTTATTTTTCTGGTCCCTTCCTAAAACCTTGTAGCCTATTGATAATTCAGCATTAAGACCGCTATCATGCATGAGTTTAACATCAGTAAACATATCCTTTGACAATGCTTTATGCATATTGAATTGAGTCGTGGTAAGTAGTCCGTAGGTGTCTTTGGTGTCTATCTCTAGTGGTACGCCTATCATTTGGGTTGGGTTATGGTCTTTTAAAACCCGTATTCTCTTTCGATTCTCTTTAACGGTCTTGTCAAAACTGCCAAAAGCCGAAATATCACCGTCGGAGTCTTTTACATTGTAAACGTTTGCGTAGGCTACAACTATGCCTTTTGTTTCGTCTAAGTCTTTTAGATCATAACTGATTTGCTTAAAATCCATAACAATTTGTAATTAATTATTCAAATTTACTAAAAAATTATCACTTATAGCTTTAGTATTAAAAATCCCTGTTCGTTCCTTCTTGGTTTAGGTGCTATCGTGCATCTGCAATTTATTACGTTTCCTGGCTCCCCTGTAGGGTCTGCCGGAAAGAGTATAGAGTCAAAATCTCCGTTTTGGTTAGGCACTTTAAATAGTTCCTCTCTTGGTTTTGTAACCCCATGCATGGCTAAATGGTCATATTCGTTTCTGCTATCTCCGTCCCTCGTCCTGTTGTCATGAGTTGAAATCCATACTTTATCAATTATCAAATTCTCGCTTTCCATTGCCTGTAACGCGGCATAATTAGCGGCGGCGGCTGTCTCTGTTCTGACTATTCGCATTATTTGAGAACGATATAAACCTTTTTTGTTTCCAAAGGTTTTTATGATACTACTGACTATTTTGTTAATGCTTATACCTTCGTCAGACTCATTAGCAATAAAATCAATGAGCGTGTTTATAAAACTCTTGCGTATGGTCTTTATCTTGGTTCCTGCGTTACGTCTTAACCATATCAATAGCAATTCCTGAAATGCCTCGTTAAACATCGGGCGGGCCGCTTTGATATTCAGATTATCATTGGCTATGCCTTGATATATTCTATTTCCGTGAATAATGCCAATGGTTAGATATAGTTCATTGAGCATTTTAAGAAAGTCATCCTCTTTAACTTCTTTGGTTATGGCTTTTTTGTAGTTGGTAGGTGTTAGGCTCCTGTAATTTATTTTTACTAAAAGTTTTTCGATGCGTTTCTTTACGATTCCAAACGCTTTGCGCTCGTATTTGTTGTGGTTCTTGTAATACCAATTACTGTACTGTCTCGGCGTCATCTACTTCAATTTCTAATGGGTTAGGCTCGTCAAATTCATCCTCGAAGTCATCAAATCCTTTACCCTCTACTTGTGGGTAGTTCATTGCGTCCCTATATTCGTTCCTTGTTATGGTCCTATCAGATAAGGCTTGACTTAACCACTTAACCAAAACTTGCATATCTAATTGCATCTCTGGGAGTGTGCTTGCATCGAAATATAGCATCGTATTTTCGTAGCCCTTATACAAGGGCAGTAAGTTCTCATTAAAGACGGCCTCTAACATATTAAGGTCTGGCATTATATCGTCAATGATACGTTGCTTTTTCAATTCCTTCATGGTGTTGCCGAAATCGCTTGCATCTTTGTCTATTTGTGCCCAATTCAATACCCCTGCCAGTTGTTCTTTGTCGTATTTCAGATACTCAAACGGCTGTAATTCATCTGTAGTTAGTGAAAGTCTAGTAAAGCCCATTTCTGCGCTGACCCCCGCGATTCTGCTTAATCTGTCTGGGTTATCATCCATTTCCATGAGCCTATCTTTCATTTCCTTTGCTTGGTCCGGCGTGATAGGATTAGACTTACCATGAATGAAACCATAGACCCCGCTATTTTTCATCGTTTTGATGTTCTGGTTAGCGGCCTCGTTTGAACTATCAATGTTTTTAGCCCCCGCCCTTAGTGGGGCTTGTCCATAAAGGTGGCTGCCTGATAAGTCAAAATTTGGGTTAGGATATTTAATGTGTTCGATCGTCTCTACTGGAAAGGACTTATACCTATTGCCCTCTATGAGCATATATTCTTTAATTGGTGACTCATCCATTAACATATTAGCGTCAGGTTTCAAGACTATATCAATAAGGTGTGACGGTAAAAGGTAATATGCTTGTGGCGCTCCTGCGTTCTTGCCAAATTCAGGTATTAATTTATAGATATAAACATTACCGTTTGTTTTTAGAAAGGTTTTGTATAATGCGAAAAACTCTGACCAGGATTGAAATATATTAGGCCGTTCTAGTGGCATATCCAGTACATCACCTTCTGAAAATGCTTTTGTCTCTAGGCTTTTAATTAGTAGTTTGGCCTGTGGTGAGTCGTTAGAGGTTTTTATTTTTTGCTTAAACTGCTTTGCGCTACCCTTGTTTTCTACTTTCTTGATGAAATAAGGTACATCAGAAGTTTTGCGCGCTTGTTGGGATATTATCGTATAAATTATTGAATTGACGTTATATCCGCTTTCAATGTAGTCTGTGCCTTTAGTGTCGTAGTTTGTGCCTACCTCTCCGATCATTCCAAAAAATGCCTGATTGTATGCGTTTTCGAGTACTCTCTTAGAGGTGGTCAGGAGTGACCCCGCCATCCTTAACCTATTTATAAACTTCATTCGCCATAACTTATGTATTTTTCAAAGTTAATAAAAAAAACTTAGTAATACGATAACGCAAAAAACTCACCTACGTTAATAAGTGAGTTTCCTGCTTAACCAACCTTAAAATATGAATTAATCTCTAATTGAGATACGTAAATATAAACAAAAAACCCTTAACTTTTACATTAAGGGCCTTTAAATTAAGTACTTCATAATATATCATTTGAGTATTGCAGTTCGTTCTGCCGTGTCAAATATACGTATTTTCTACTAAAAAATGAATACTTGATTCCTTAAACCTACTGTTTCCATTTCGTGGTACCTAATGCCGTCGATAGCGTGATTAAACATATCAATAGGTTTATTAATAGTATTGCCGTCCCTATCAACTGCCCACGTATAAGAATTTAACTCTGTTTTTAAGTTAATACTTCTTTTAGTCACTAAATATTCTTGCTCTTGCATGGTGCTAACCCCGTAATTAATACTATCTGCGCCTTTGGTTGCTGGTCTTATATCAACTCCTGTTCGCCTTATTTCTTCAATACTCTTAGGTTCTGCGCTGTCTGCGTAAACAATACCTTTGCCCTTTAATGCGCTTGCTATATCACTATTAACCATGCCAGTACGATAACAAACTTCGTCTAATATCCTCTTGTTATTCCATTTATAAATATCTGTTATCGCTGTAGGGTCGTTTGAATAGCCAAAATCTAAGCCGGTGCCAATATAAACCGCCTCTTTAGGTATTGTGTTTATTTCTGTCCAATTATCAAAGATAAGCCCGTCTAATGCTCCAACCATGCCAAGACCGTAAACCCTCCATTTGTTAGCCCAATATTTATTTTTGATATTACTTTCTTTGAATAATTCATTAACGCTTAAACCTTTGTGTTTAAAGAATCCTTTTTCTCTGTATTTTAGTATCTGTTTTTTTTCTCCTGCAGGGATAAACTCGTTATCCTCGTATGTAAGTATTAAAAAATCTGTGTCAGGGTCAGGGATTATCTCGTCATGCAACCAGAAACGCCTATCAGGATTAAAGTCTGCAAAAACTAAGTTGGCCCTGGACGCAAACTGCATATAGGCATCTAACGTTATCCCTCCTTTATTAATTTCATTGAAGTATAGAATATCCCGTCTAAAACCTTTCCCCACGTCAGCGCGGTCCATACCTAAAAACTCGATATAGGTTCCATTAGGAAAAGTGTAAATACTATCTGTTTTATTCCAGCATCTATAATCAAAAAGACCAAAAGATTTTAAGATTTTTATAAAGTCTCTCATCGCTGTCTTTTTCAGCTTTGAAAGTTCGGCTTGCATTATGGTTATTTCTTTAGGTGCGCTCTTGGTCTGGTGTAGTGCATGATTCTGTAAGATCATTTCAATCCCTATGGTCTTTCCGGCTCCTTGACCGCCTTGTACTACCCTAGTGGGTTTTTTAAGACTTGCTATCTTCTGTAGTGCTGTCGTGGGCTGGTACATTTAATAAGTCTGTTTGAAATATAGCGTTTATTTTTAATTCATTTCCGTCCTGGTCGCCTAGTTTTAATAGTTGTGAATCGCCATACTTTTTAGGATTTAATTTAGATAAAGCCCACTTTCGAGAATCTACACGTAATCTATCGCGCTGTATTACATTATGGTTTACTTGAGTTAGCCCGTTCTCATCTATTAATAAATCGTCATCAGTACCATCAGAGATAAGTATAATATCCTCAAAGGTTGATTCTGAATACAACTCTTTCGCGCGCGCGTATTGCTTTACTTTTTCTTCGCTTTCGTCTAACCATTTCCAAAAAGTACGAGAAGATGGCATATTTTCTTCCATTAAGATTGTTCGTGTAGATTCCCCCTCTATTATTCTATCGCAAATAGTATTAAAGATTGTTTCTATCTCTTCTGATGAGTATGCCATTAGTTCAATAGGTGTTTATCCATTTTAAAAATATAATCTGTACTCCATGTTTTGTGATTTACTTTAAAAGATGTATGATTACCTAAACTTATTAAGCTCATGATATTATCTTCTACTATGTAGTTATCCTTTGTCATCTTAATTATTTACTGACCCGCAAAACTGGCCACCTATTACTAAATCGTTGAATCTGGATTCTGTTATACATTCGCTTTTTGCTATGTTTCCGTTAATTATGTAAGATACGCTAAATCCTGTTTGGCATGATGACGTAGGTTGTCCGGCGTTTAGAAAAGTTATCTCTCCGCAGTTCTCTACTCTTACGCTGTCATCGTCTGCTGTGCATGACATTGTTAGCATTATCAGTAATGTAATTATTTTTTTCATCTGTTCAAATATTGGTTAATAGTTATTGCTAGTACCATTGACCAGGAAACTACTTCCAATATCAAAGATACGAATTTAATTTTTTTCATTGTTCTGGTGGTTTTGGTTTTATTTTTGTGTTTATCCAATTCATCTTATTTCTTTATTATTAATATAGTACGTTGTGTCGGAGTGGTATCTGTACCCGAATATTATATCTCATTCAAGGCTAATATTTACTAATTCCAATATTTTATTACCTGAAACCATATTTTATTTCTTTATTAGTTCTTTTCCTGTTAATGCGTGGTATAGGTTTTGTAGTTGGTGGACGTGTTCAATTTCTATATCCAACAAAAAAGTATCAATCGCTTTTTTCATTGTTCAAGGATTTTATTTAATAGTTTATTGTTTTGCTCCTTTAGTTTTGAATTTTCCTCTTTTAATCTCTTGACGTCTTTCTTCAATCCCTTAATTACAGGTATTAAAAGTGCTTCTAGTACTGTTTTTTCTAATGCATTCATTGTTCTTTGGTTTTAAATGATTCAGTTCTTTTTAAGGTGTTCTAACAAATTGTTAATTGCTGTGTATGGGTCTAAATAAACGTTAAGCCCTGATTGTTGTCCTTTTGCACATTTTGTTATTACTTCATCCGTCACCTCATTTAGTTTCGATTGGCGGTAGGCTTTTGCCTTTTCTAAAATATCTGTTGCGTATGCGTGTGCTATTGCATCACCCCCTAAATAATTTGTTACTTCTGAAATAAATTCTTCATCCGCACTCAATAATTCCTTAGTTTGTTCGTTGGCTTCTCTATTTAATCTTTCAATCTTAGAGCAATTAGCGCATTGATTCTTACATTTATCAATATGGGTTTCGTCAATCCTGTTGGCTTCAATGCAAAAAGAATTGTTAAAGGCTTTCCCTTCTTTCATTGCTTCGTCTTTACTACTCATGATTCTAGTTTATTGGTTATCTTTTTTAAGTCCTAATGAATGCACTAATCTTGATGCTAAACTATCAGCACACATAACAATATCATCCGCTATTAACGCTATGTATTTTTCCGCCATATCAGGACGTATCTTGAATTTAAAACTTTCACTATCCCCATT
>Ga0316207_10001875_pt1 | contig 23838 bp, 23 predicted proteins | sample 6weekpyrite_MG_FD_204943 | JGI IMG/M metagenome (GOLD analysis project Ga0316207, IMG submission 204943) | Microbial mat bacterial communities from mineral coupon in-situ incubated in ocean water Damariscotta River, Maine, United States -... | ecosystem: Environmental > Aquatic > Marine >... | reverse complement strand
ATCCGGTCTGCACCGATCGGCGCTCAGCTTCTGCGCTCATCTTGCCATCTTCCTTGCTAATTGATATTCCGAATCCGAGATATGGAATATCGAATATGGCTTGGGCGGCTTGCTGTCAAGCACTGGAACGATCATGCTCTTAAGCGTCGCTTCGGAGGCGCAGCAGGATCGGGCACGTGAAGAAGGGGAAATCAGTGGCGCTGATCGATGAAGTGGAAGTTGGCCCGGCAGTTGCCGATATCGTGTACGATAGAATATTTGGTGCGATAGCCGCCGGGAAATTCGCGCCCGGCTCTCAACTCACCGAACAGTCGCTGGCTACAGCGATGAACATATCCAAAACTCCGGTGCGCGAAGCCTTCCTGCGTCTTCGTCAATTTGGCCTTCTCGAAGCGGGCGGAAAACGCGGATACCGAGTCATTAAGCTGTCCCGCGAGGCGCTCGTGGAAACGATGCAGATGCGGGAGGCGCTGGAGGTTCATCTCGCGTTCTGTGCAGCCGATAGCTCAGTGAAGGGCGCGCGAGATCCAATCCTGAAGGCCGCGAAGGCGTCGTTGCGCGCTGCGCAAGCCGGCGATGAAGCTGCCTTTGAATTGCACGATCGTAATTTTCACGAGGCGATATCAAACACCGTTTCGAACGAGTTCATCAATGACCAAGTAAAGAGATGCTCTATTATTATCCACACGGTCATTCGAGAAGAACTAAAGCCCGACCTTTCTAAGCCGATAACCTGCGCGGCACAGCATGTACGAATTGCCGAAGCCATCAACCAAGGCGACACGGAACATGCTGCGAGGGAGATGAGGGTGCATCTTCGCGACTTGCACAATGATATTTTGGCTCAGCTGCCTTGATCTATTTTCCCGGAGCCCAACATCTTGACAGGCGATTGAGCAGTCTCCGGTTAGCGGGGTAAATCTCTTTGCAGAACTGAGCACATCATGCCGACACCAGAATCTGAAACTTCCCCGAATGGCGTGCATGCGAGCCGCCGGCGCTTGCTCGATTTGATCGAGTTTGATCAGGAGGCGGGCTCTATCACTTTTGCCGGCCGCCGCATGCTGATGCTTCACGCGGACGTGTTCAGTGCCTTGCGACGCGACCTGGTCCATCGCCTTGGAATGGATATCGCCCGTAGGGTCATTACCCAAATGGGCTATACGGCCGGAGTGCTTGACGCCCAGCTTGTAAAGCAGATGCGATCCGGACTGGACCCACTTCAAGGCTTCATGCTCGGGCCGGAGATTTTCGCTATCGAAGGCTTTGGGCCGATTGACGTTCTGCGTATCGAACTGGGCCAAACCGCTGCGGAGCACAGCAGCGAGTTTACCTGGGAAAATTCGCCTGAGGCGGACATGCACATAGAGGCTTATGGACTAGGTGACGCTCCTGCGTGCTGGATGGAAGTCGGTTACGCGTCCGGTTTTGTCAGCGCCTTCTTCGACAAGCCTATCATTGTGCACGAGATCGAATGCCGTGCAATGGGCCATGCCGAATGCAAGAATATTTCAGAAGTGGTGGACACTGACGAAGAGGCAAGAGCCGCTCTTGGCCTGTTGCCAGGCACGAACCTGCGTGATCTGGCCTTATCTGCGCGAGGATCGTCGTTGGAAACGACCCAACGGCCTCTCGCCCGCGCTGGATCCGGGAAAATCTCGGCAGTCGGAACTTCAGTACCATTCCTACAGACACTTGATCAAATAAACCGGGTTGCGAGCACGAACGCGACCGTTCTGCTCCTCGGAGAATCCGGCGTCGGAAAGAGCTTGCTGGCACGTGAGGTTCACAAAGCAAGCAAGCGTTCTGAAGGTCTCTTCGTAGAGGTTAACTGCGCCGCAATCCCCGAACAACTGCTCGAAGCCGAGCTATTTGGTGTGGAGGCCGGCGCCTTTACCGGCGCAATCAAATCGCGCGGTGGGCGCTTTCAGATTGCTGACGGGGGAACATTGTTCCTCGATGAAATTGCCCTTCTACCACTAACGGCCCAAGGCAAGCTTCTTCGCGTTCTGCAGTCAGGCGAATTCGAAAAGCTCGGGAGCAACACGACCAATCGGGTCGACGTGCGCGTTGTTGCAGCAACGAATTCCGATTTGCGTAAAGCGGTGGAGGACGGTGTTTTTCGAGAAGATCTTTACTATCGAATTGCAGTCTTTCCAATTGAAATCCCGCCGCTTCGCGCTCGGAAGGACGATATTCCGGACCTCCTGAAACAGTGTCTCACAAAATTTGCCACGCGCCACGAACGCAAGGTTTCAGGGCTGACAAAATCGGCGCTCAAGGCAATTTATGACTATGATTGGCCCGGCAATATCCGAGAGTTTGAGAACGTTCTTGAACGAGCACTGATCCTTGTGCCGAATGGCGAACTCATTGATGTACCTGAGCTTTCAGGCAGTGGCGTACTGCCCTATCCTGGGCAGGAGGAAGCGAATCAGCTGGCAAGTTACCAGCAAACCGGATCACCCCCGGCTTCACCAACTTTGATGTCCCACATAGCCGATGTCTTAGATCTGAATGCTACTTGGAGCGAAGTCGAGCAGGCGCTCATCTCGGCGGCGATGACACGCGCGGGCGGCAATGTGTCTCGAGCTGCCGCTGCCCTCGGCTTGACCCGGCCGCAGCTCGCCTACCGACTGAAATCCCTGCCTGCGTCATTAGACTGATCTCGTTTCCCAACCCCGGATCATTGCGCTGCCGGAATCCGCCCAGGCGGTCTCCCGATGATCAATTGCTCATATGATCAATTATTCGATCCTTTCGTAAGCCTGCGCGGGCGCCTTTCACAGATCAATGAAATTGTGCATTGCACAATTTATGGCAGTAACCGCCGGAATACCAAGGATTATATATTCCGCGTCGCGATATACAACGCCCCTGACGGGGTTTGGCACACTCCTTGCTTGCCTGCCCTTTTGAATGTGAACGATAAGCGCAAGGAGAGGCAAGTGAGCGATTCAGCTCTTAAGAGCGCGGCATGGCCGGCGTCGGAGATCCAGACGCTGGTCAACGAGGGAGCGGGCCTCGTCGATCCGCGTATTTACACTGATCAAGAACTTTACTCTCTCGAAATGGAGCGCATCTTCGGGCGATCGTGGCTGTTCCTCGCGCATGAATCGCAGTTCAAGAAGGCGGGCGATTTCGTCACTACCTACATGGGCGACGATCCTATCATTGTCGTTAAGCAACGCGACGGAAGCATCAAGGCCTTTCTGAATCAGTGCCGGCATCGCGGTATGCGAATCTGCCGTCATGACGGCGGGAATGCTCGCTCCTTCACGTGCAGCTATCACGGCTGGGCCTATGACATCGCCGGAAAGCTGGTGAATGTTCCGTACGAAAAGGAAGCCTACGGGTGCATCGACAAGGAGGGCTGGTCCCCGCGCCAGGTGACGCGCATCGAGACCTACAAGGGCCTGATCTTCGGCAACTGGGACGCCGACGCCCCAAGCCTTGCGGACTATCTGGGCGAGGCGACCTATTACATGGACGTGCTGCTGGATCGAGTACCGGGCGGGACGGAGCTGATCGGCGGCATCAACAAATGGGTCATTCCGTGCAACTGGAAGTTCGCAGCGGAGCAGTTCTGCAGCGACATGTATCATGTCCCCAGCTCTCACCTCTCCGGCATGATTGCTCAGGCCCCTGCGGATCTTCCTCCGGAGGCACTTCAGGTAAGCGGTGAAGGGGCGCAGTTCCGCGCACTCTGGGGCGGACATGGATGCGGATTTGTCCTCGGCGACGGCGGCTACGCGCTCATGGCTGTGTCTTCCGGCCAAGCAGTCGCCGACTATTGGCACAAGGATAGCATCGCGGCCGCCGAAGCGCATCTCGGTGAGCTTCGCGCCAGGAAAATGAGCGGGATGCACATGACTGTGTTTCCCAACCTCTCCTTTCTTCCCTGCAACAACACGATGCGGGTCTGGCATCCCCGCGGTCCCGGCGAGATTGAGGTCTGGAGCTTCGCAATCGTCGCGAAAGAGGCCAGTCCCGAGGCAAAGGAGGCACAGAGGTTGGTCTGCCTGCGGACATTCTCGCCGTCGGGCATCCTTGAGCAAGATGACGCCGAGAACTGGATCGAGGTTCAGGAAGTGTTGCGAGGCCATCAGGCGAAGAAGACGCACTTCAATGTTCAAATGGGTTTGGGACGAGACCTCAAGGCGGACGACCGCTTCCCGGGCGACATGGACGCTCTGTTCTCTGAAAATGCCGCTCGCGGCTTCTACGCGCAGTGGCTGCGCATGATGACGGAGGATGACTGGTCATCTCTCGCACCGGAGGTTCTCGCCGATGCAGCCGAGTAAGATGGAAGCCATGGACGGCATCGCCACGGCATCGCTCGATTTGCGGAGCCGAATGGAGCTCCAGTTCGAGGTCGAGCAATTTCTATATCGTGAGGCCGAGCTTCAGGATGATCGCCATTTCGAGCAATGGCTGGACCTGATGGCGGACGACATCCGTTACTTCATGCCGCTACGGACGAATCGAAGTCGGCGAGAGCAGGCGCTCGAGTTCTCGAGTGACCATGACATCGCCTTTTTCGACGATGACAAGGCGACGCTCATCGCGCGTGTTCGCAAGCTTCGCCAACCTACGGGTTGGTCGGAGGATCCGCCTTCCCGCACGCGACATCTCGTAACGAATGTCCGCGTGGCCGTGACCGACGATCCGGCCGTAGTCTCCGCGAAAGCCGACATGCTGATCTATCGCGGCCGGCTCGAACGCCAAGTCGATATCATCGTTGGTGAACGGCGTGACCTGCTTCGCCGCACAGACACCGAGTTTGGCTTCGAGATCGCGGCGAGAACCTTCCTGATCGATCAGGCGACGTTCCTCTCCAACAACATCAGCTTTTTCATCTGAGGCCGCGATGAGTTTTGTGCGTGTTTGCGACGTAGCCGACGTACCAACGGATGAAGGGCTGCGCATCACTGTCGAGGGAGTCGAGCCGATCGCTCTCTTCAACGTGAACGGCGAATTTTTCGCTGTTCAAGATACATGTACCCATGGACAGTGGTCATTATCGGAAGGTTTTGTCGAGGACTATCAGGTTGAGTGCACGCTCCACCTGGCGCGCTTCTGCCTGCGCACTGGTGCGGTATGCGCCCCTCCTGCAACCGCTCCGCTCAAGACCTTTGCGGTGCGCGTGGACGGTAGTGATGTGCTTATCGATCCCGCAGTTGCGGCCGGCGCCCTATGATCGACTCAATCGCCATAGTCGGAGCTGGGCTCGCCGGCGTACGGTCAGCGGAGGCGCTGCGTGCTGAGGGATTTCCTGGCCGTATCTCACTGGTAAATGGCGAAGGGATATTGCCGTATGATCGGCCGTCCCTTTCCAAATCCGTCCTCCTCGATCCGGGTTCCAGTCCCCCTCCACTAGTGGAGGCCAACTGGTTCGCAAACGCCGCGGTCGATCTGCTCGACGGCGAGGAAGCGGTCTCGATCGATCCACCGAGCGGCAAGGTCCGCCTCAAAAGCGGCCTGGCACTGGCCGCTGATCGTATTCTGCTGGCGACCGGCGCCCGGCCCAAGTCTCTACCCGGTTCGCTTGAGGTCGAAGGCATGTTCTCGCTGCGCGATTATCGCGATAGTCGCCAGTTAGGCAAAGCGTTGAAGGCGGCTGCAAACGTGGTCATCATCGGCGGCGGCCTCATCGGTTGCGAGGTTGCAACTGCAGCGCGCAAATTGGGCTGCAACGTGACAATCGTCGAGGCATTGGACGAACTCGTCATTCGTGCACTCGGACCGCACGTCGGGATAATGTGCCGCGACTGGCTCAATGACGCCGGTATCACCACATTGACCGGTGTGGGGGTTTCCCAGATTGTCGGGGATCGGCACATTGAGGCCGTCAAATTAGCGGACGGCCGAATACTTCCTGCCGATGTCGCGTTGGTCAGCATCGGTGTCGAGCCGGAAACACAACTGGCTCGCCATGCAATGCTTCCGTGCCAGCGGAACGGGGTCGTTGTGGATGCGACGGGAGCTACGGTCGCTGACCGGGTTTTCGCAGCCGGCGATGTGGCTGCATGGCCTACTCGGGAAGGTGCCCCCCGGTGCCTTGAGACTTACCTGAACAGCCAGGAGCAAGCCGGCATAGCGGCACGCGCGATGCTGGGTATTCGCGTCCCGTCGATCCAGATTCCGATCGCATGGACCGAAATCGCGGGTCGGTACGTCCAGTCAATCGGCTCCCTGAACGGCGAAGGCGAACTGATCACCCGCGAAGAGGGAAGCGGGACAATCATCTTCCGCCTGGTCAATGGGCGGCTTGAAGCCTGCGTGAGTATCGACGCGGTGCGAGGTTTCGCCATCGCTCGCCGGCTCGCCGAAGCACGCGCTCCGCTGGATGGCGCAAAACTCCGGGATGGCCAGATCGCACTCAAGGACATCGCCCGTGGTCTGAGGGAGGTCCAGAATGTTACGTCTTGAGGGACAGGTGATCCTGATTACCGGAGGGGCTTCAGGCCTTGGACGGAGCATTGTCGGCAGGCTGATTGCCGAAGGCGCGAACGTTGCAGTGCTCGATCTGGCTGAGGAGCGTCTTGCGGCCTTGCGGGCCGAATATGGCGATCGCGTCGTCACCGTCGCTGGTGACGTCCGCCAGCTGACGGATCATGCCGACACTGTCGCTGCCTGTCTCGATCGGTTCGGTCGTCTCGACTGCCTGATCGGCAATGCCGGCCTCTGGGACTTCTCGACAGCTCTCGTCGATCTCGCGGGCGATCAACTGGATGCTGCCTTTAGCGAGTTGTTCGACGTCAACGTTAAGGGATATGTGCTGGCAGCCAAGGCCGCGATCCCTGAATTGGTCAGAAGTCGCGGAAGCATGATCTTCACGGTGTCGAACGCGGGCTTTTATCCTGCTGGCGGCGGAGTTCTCTACACGGCGTCCAAACATGCGGTCGTCGGCCTGATCAAACAACTGGCATACGAACTGGCGCCGCATGTCCGCGTGAACGGCATCGCGCCCGGCGCCATCGCGACCGATCTGCGCGGTCCCAGCTCACTCGAGCTCGGAGACGTGTCGATCGCAAGCGTCGACATAAATGCGCTCGCCTCGCCAACCATTCCGATCGGTCGCGTGCCCACGGCGGCGGAATATACCGGCGCCTACATATTTCTCGCGGATCGGCGCGACGCTGTGCCGGCAACTGGCGCGGTCCTCAATTACGACGGAGGCGTGGGCATCCGAGGCTTTGATCAAGTCGCTGGCGGTACGACGCTGGCTGCTCGTTTTGATGGCGTTTCAGAAGCGACGGCTGATGCGTCTGACCAGAAATGAAGTCGCATTCGAGGTTCAATTCGGCACCGCAGAGAACATGCGGACCAAGATCAAGGGGAGACGGAGTATGACGAACAACAACTTTAAGGGGCTGCTGCTGGCCTCCATTTCGACAGCAGTCTCCATGACTGTCGCCTGTCCGGCTGTGGCGCAAACCGAACCCGCATCTGATGGCGCTTCTGCGACAGAGGTCGCTATCGCACAACCCGAGGGAGGTATTGCCGACATCGTTGTAACGGCCGAGCGGCGTTCGTCATCGGGCCAGCGCACGTCAATTCCGATCGAGGTGTTCGACAGCGATGCGCTCGGTAAGGCCGGCGTCTCTCAAGCGACGGACCTGGGCCGCCTGACCGCCGGTGTTCAAATCGGTGCGATTGGCGCAACGCCTCAAGTTTATATTCGCGGCGTGGGGGATTTCGGCTCGACGGCCATCAGCAATCCGGCCGTCGCATTCAACATCAACGGCATCTATGTCGGCCGGACTCAGTCGGTCAACGGATCCTTCTACGACGTTGAGCGGATCGAGGTGCTCAAAGGCCCACAAGGCACGTTATACGGCCGCAACGCCTCTGGCGGCGCCATCAACATTATTACCACCCGCCCCAGGCTCGGCGAAGTGAGCGGAAACCTCAATCTCGAAGTCGGCAATTTCGACAAGATCCTCACGGACGGGGCCATCAATCTTCCGATCGGAGATACGGTCGCGATGCGGGCTGCCTTTCAGGTCGCCCATCGAGATGGATATTCAAGTCAAGGTCTCGACGACGACAAGCATCAGTCAGTCAGGTTACAGGCCTTTTGGGAACCTTCGGATACGGTGAATTTGCTCCTTTCCGCCGATTACAGCCATTTCGGGGGACGGGGCGCCGGAGCAGTGCTTAATCCCAATCTCGCTGGGACCTCTCCTTGGACAGACATCACGGATCCTGTCGTCGCACATCTGTATGAAGCAGCTTCGCCGTTTCCGGGCTTCTTTGCGCAACCGAGCGCAGATCAGGCGAAGCAGGACCTGGAATTCTGGAATGTCCATGCCGAACTGAATGTCGATCTCGGCTTCGCGACCCTAACGGTCCTTCCGGCCTATCGCGACGCCAGCATGAAGTACACGGCGTATCCAGCGTTCGAATACCGTGTCGGTCAGGATCTCGGGCTGTTTGGTACGAGCCCCGAAACATCGAAGCAAACAACACTCGAAGTACGCCTTGGCCATGACGGAAGCGATGGCCTCAAATGGGTGGTTGGCGGCTATTTCTATGATGAAAGCCAGGAGTCCGACGCGCTCATATATTCCGGTTTCATCCATAATGCGTACGAGGATTCAGAGCTGCATACGCGAAGCTATGCCGCTTTCGGACAGGCCACTCTCCCGATTACGCAGGGCCTTCGCCTGATCGCCGGCGGCCGGTACACTTATGACCGACGGACCGCCGATCGGATCAACCGCTATGCTCTTTATCCCTCACAGACATGCCCTGACCCGGCGGTGGCGGCTTGCCTGAATGAAGTTCTTTCAGGGGAAATATCCTTCGAGAATTTCAGCTGGAAGGTCGGTGCCGAAGCCGATCTTGCACCGCAGAGCATGGCTTACGCTACCGTTAGTCGCGGCTTCAAAGCTGGCGGATACAGCCAGATCGCCTCGCTGGAGGCAGGGTCCACGGAACCGAGTTCCTATCTTCCGGAAATTCTGACCGCTTATGAGGTGGGCATCAAGAACCGCTTCTTCGACAATAAGCTGCAGCTGAACGTCGAAGCGTTCTACTGGGACTACAAGGACCATCAGGAAGGCTTCGTCACAATCAGTGGCACAGGCAATGCCGGACAAATCTTTCAAAATGCAGGCAAGGCCCGGCAATATGGCTTCGACGTCGATGTAACCGCTATGCCATGGAATAACGGCACTCTCTCCTTCTCGGCAGAATATCTAAACTCCAAATATACCGAGTTCGTCTATCAGCAGCCTGCCGCGTTCTTCAATCCCGCCGGTAACGCCTGTACGGCCTCGCCCAGCGGAGCGACGAGCCCGGTCGGCCCCGTCCTCAATATCGACTGCTCGGGCTATCAGTTGACGCGCGCTCCCAAATGGTCGGGCAGCGCCGGCTATCAGCATCGCTTCCTTCTGGGTGACGGATCGAAGATTGAGGCCCAAGCAAGCATGACCTTTGCGTCGGCACGCTGGCTCGCGCCTGAGTTCATCGCGGAAGAACGCGCGTCGGGCTATGTGACGGTCGACGGAAGCGTCAGATACACATTTCCCAGTACGGATTTGTCAATCACCGCGTTTGTGCGAAATTTGACGAACGAGGCGGTTTATACCGGCGCTTTCCAAAGTCCTTTCATTCCTGGGATCGTCGCCGCCAACATCGCACCGCCGCGGACCTATGGCGTTCGCGCCGAATTCAGTTTCTGACCATAGCGCGGGAAAGGTTATCCGATGACGATACAGGCTCTTTCCTATTTCGGCCTGGAAGTTACCGACGTCGACGCTTGGCGATCCTTCGCAGAGGACGTGTTGGGCTTGCTGTCTGCCGATGACATTGCAGATGGCACAGCTCGTTTCCGCATGGATTCACGCGCGTGGCGGATCGAAGTTACGCAAGGTCCAGCGGACGACCTTTCCTTCGTGGGTTTCGAGGTTGCGGATGCCCAAGCATTCGAGGAGGCGCGCGAGCGCATAGAACGACTTGGGGTGTCGACCCATTCGGGTTCCGAAGGCCTCGCACGTCGCCGCGGGGTGCTCGATCTCTTCTATTTCAGCGATCCTACAGGCATGCAGGTCGAAATTTTCTATGGAGCGACCGAGCTGTTCGAAAAGCCCTTTCACTCACCTGCCGGCGTCTCCGGTTTCGTCACCGGAGGCCAAGGTGTCGGTCATGTCGTCCTGTTGGTGCCCAATCTGATCCAGGCACGGACCTTCTATGAAGAGGTGGTGGGCCTCCGTGTCACCGATATCATCGACATGCCGACCGCAGCGGGAACGATTGAGCTGGTCTTCATGAACTGTAACCCACGACATCACAGCATCGCGATGGGTCAAGCCAGCATCGGCAAGCGCCTTGACCATTTCTTGCTTCAAGTCGCTTCTCTCGACGACATGGGTTTCGCATATGATCGTGCCTTGAACGCGAAGATGCCGATCAGAGCGACAATAGGTCGCCACAGCAACGATCATATGGTGTCCTTCTATGCCTTCACGCCTTCGGGCGTTGCTGTCGAATATGGATGGGGTGCCCGCGAACTCAACGAGACATGGCGGGTTGTCCGTTACGATACTGCAAGCCTTTGGGGACACCACGAACTGGGGCCATCAAAGGGGTATTGAGTTTTCAGGGCAAGAGATAGTGGCGTTTGGTTCGAACCTGATCTCCCGATTGGCGCCGTCCATTTTGCGATGAGCGTGAAGATCATCAGGCCTCGCGACAACATGCTTTGAGCATTTTCCGTCTGTCCTAAGGGCACGGCGCTTTCCCATGGCGGAGGTCTCGCTGTCTTCCTCAACGCTGGTTCGAAAGGTTGTGATTAAATGAATGCCTCAATGCAATCGCCAACCAAGGGTGCGATCACGAGGCGCGAGACACTGATGCTCCCGCTCGATATGGCGTCGTTCACTGGAGGGTTCACCGGTTCGGAAATCGCCGATCATTTCGGCATCAAGGATAGCAGAACCATTCCAGACTGAGCCAAACGTTTCACTTCACAGAAACTGACAGCGCTTTTGCCAAACAATTATGCTCGCCTGCTGTCGATGAGGAAAGAGGGACAGAGCATGCAGTTTCATTTGAACGGCTTTCGAGTGGGCGATCCCGAGCTCCATTTACCAGGCACTGGAGTCCGGGAACGGCGCGCGGGAAGCGACGTGCCGCCTCCCGAAAACGTGGACGTGCTTATCATCGGTTGCGGACCCGCAGGCCTTACCCTGGCGGCGCAGCTTGCTACATTTTCCGATATCCGAACCTGTATCGTAGAACAGAAACCAGGACCGCTTGAACTCGGTCAGGCCGATGGCGTGGCCTGCCGAACCGTCGAAATGTTCAATGCCTTCGGTTTTGCCGAAAGGGTTCTCAAGGAGGCCTATTGGGTGAACGAAACGTCATTTTGGACACCTGGCGGCCGGGGTTCCGAAGGTATCGTTCGCAGTGGCCGGATCGAGGACACCGAGAACGGATTGTCCGAGTTTCCACATGTGATCCTCAACCAGGCTCGGGTTCACGAATTCTATCTGGATATCATGCGCAAGGCACCGAGCCGCCTGGTTCCGTATTACTCGCGAAAGCTGCTCGACCTGGTGATCGATGCCGATTTGACGGGACATGACGATGTCACCGCCATTCCGGTCACAGCCCGGCTCGAGCGCACTGACCCCGGTCATGAAGGCGAGATCGAAACCATCCGGGCGCGCTATGTCATCGGCTGCGACGGTGCCCGCAGCGCGGTGCGTCGTTCCATCGCTCTGGAACTCAAGGGAGATTCGGCCAATCAGGCTTGGGGCGTCATGGATGTTCTCGCCGTTACAGACTTTCCGGACATCCGGCTGAAGGCGGTCATCAACTCGGCGAAGGACGGCAGTGTCGTCTTGATCCCACGGGAGGGGGGATATCTGGTCCGCATTTATGTGGAAATGGACAAGTTGACCCAAGGCGAGCGCGTCGCCAATCGAAGCCTGACAGTCGATGATGTCATCGCCGCGGCGCGCCGTGTCTTTCATCCCTACACGCTCGACGTGCGGGAAGTGGCTTGGTGGTCGATCTACGAGATCGGTCAGCGGTTGTGCGACCGCTTCGACAACCTGTCCGATGACAGTCCCGAAGACGAGGTGCCGCGCGTCTTCATCGTCGGCGATGCCTGTCACACCCACAGTCCCAAAGCCGGCCAGGGAATGAACGTTTCCATGCAGGACGCCTTCAATCTTGGCTGGAAGCTCGTCTCAGTGCTTCAAGGGCGCTCGGCTCCGCAGCTGCTGCGGAGCTATTCGAGCGAGCGGAAAGCTATTGCCCAGGAACTGATCTCCTTCGACAAGGAATGGGCTGCCCTGCTCAGCGCTCCCCTAAAGACGGCCGAGGACGACAATAGAGGCGTCGCACCAGCGGAAGTGCAGGACTATTTCGTGCGTCACGGACGCTATACCGCAGGCACCGCCTCTCGGTACGGCCCTTCCCAGCTCACTGCGGAAGGTGTGCATCAGGAGCTCGCGAAAGGCTTTCCGATCGGCAATCGCTTTCATTCTGCGCCTGTGATCCGGCTTGGCGATGGGAGACCGATGCAACTTGGGCATTGCGTTGAGGCTGATGGGCGATGGCGCCTATTTGCGTTTTCTGGCGGCGTCGATCGCGCTCAGGCTGGATCGAACATCACGGATCTATGCAATTTTCTCTCGGACAATCCGGCATCGCCAATCTTGCGGCACACGCCCTCCGGAGCTGACATCGACTCAGTGATTGATCTGCGCGCGATTTTCCAGACCCCTCATCGCGACATGGAGCTTGCGCAGATGCACCCCCTTCTTCTGCCGGTGAAAGGACGGCTCGGGCTAAGGGACTATGAGAAGATGTTTTGCCCTGACTTCGAAGCCGGCGACATCTTCGACGTGCGGGGCATTGATCGGAGACGCGGGTGCATCGTGGTGATGCGCCCAGACCAATATGTAGCAAATGTCCTGCCGATCGAAGACTATGAAGGCCTCAGCAGGTTTTTCGCAAAGTTCATGCTGGAACGTTAAGCACTGCGTAAGCGCCGACGGAACGTGGCCTTGTCGGCATCACCGAAATAGGAAAGCTCGCAGCCTTTAAGGAGGCGGGAGTATGGACATCGAGCAGTCAAACGAGCCTCGTATGAGCGGTCGCGGGGACGGCGGAGCGCTTGTTCGGGTGGAGCGGCGTCGTAACTGGAGCGACGAGGAGAAGCTGGCGATCCTGAAGGAGACGACGGTGCCCGGGGCGATCGTTTCGGCCGTGGCGCGGCGGCATGGAATAGGCACGGGCCAGCTCTACACTTGGCGCAAGCAACTGCTCCGGGGAGCGATGGCAGGCTTCGTGCCTGTCGAACTGGCAGCATCATCGCCGTCGGCCAAAGCTCGAGAAGCTGGGCGGATCGAGGTTCGAGGGCGGTGTGGCTTGACGGTCTCGGTGGATGGCGAAGTTGATCGGGCTGCCCTGAAACAGGTGCTCGATGTCTTGCGGGAGTTGGATCATTGAGCCTGGCGTTCCCGCCTTCGACGAAGATCTACCTGTCCCTGCCACCGTGCGACATGCGCAAGGGGTTTGACGGGCTGTCAGCGCAGGTGCGCAATATTCTTCAGCTCGATCCCTTCTCGGGGGCGGTGTTCCTGTTCCGCGGGAAAAGGGGCGACAGGCTGAAGGCCTTGGTCTGGGACGGCTCAGGGCTCTGCCTGTATGCAAAGCGTCTTGAGCGCGGAAAGTTTGTTTGGCCACGTGCCCATGAGGGTGCGCTGCGGCTGTCGGCAGCCCAGCTTGCGATGTTGCTCGAAGGCCTGAACTGGAAGCAGGCAATCGTCCACGACGAGGTCATCGCGCCGAGCCTCGCATAGTGAAAAAGATCAGGGAAACCGCCATTTTATGTAGGCTTTGCCGTCGGCTTCCGCTATTATTGGCGGCATGCGGTTCGCCCTTGATCGCCTTCCCACAGACCCGGTCCTCCTGCAGAAAATGCTGCTGGAGATGGCCGATGTCATGGCGCAGGAACAGGCCGAACTGACGGCGGCGCAAGCCACGGTCAAAGCCCAGACCTTGCGGATCGAAAAGCTCGAGCATCGTGTCGCGCGGCTGCTGCGCGTCCAGTTCGGCCGCAGCTCCGAGAAAATGGATATCGCCCAGCTGCGGCTGATGTTCGAGGAGGTCGAGGCACCGGAACGCGCCAACGATGAGGTGCCGGCGCCGCCTGTGGCGAAATCGGCTCGCAAACCCGGCGGCCGCGTTCCGCTTCCTGCGCACTTCCCGCGTCAGACAATCGATCATCAGCCCAGCCCGTGCAGTGGCGGTTGTAACGGACCCTCAGTCCAGATCGACGAGGCCGTCACTGAGGTTCTCGATTATGTCCCGGCGCGCTTCCGGGTCATTCGCCACGTGCGACCAAGACTGGTGTGCCGGTCCTGCGAACAGATCCGCCAGGCGCCCGCTGTCGATCTGCCGCTGCCCAAGGTGATGGCGAGCAGCGCCTTGCTGGCCCACCTCGTCGTCAATCGCTTTGTCGATCATCAACCCTGGCATCGGCAGTCGGTGATCTTCCGCCGCGTGGGACTCCACATCGATCGGGACGTGATGAGCCGCTGGGCCCGAAAACTGGCATGGCTGCTGGCGCCGCTGGGTGAGCGGCTGTTCGCCTATATCCGGGAAGCCGCCAAGATCCATGGTGATGACACGCCGGTCACCTTGCTGGGCAATGGCGACGGCAGCCGGACCGGGCACTTCTGGGTATATCTGCGCGATGATCGTTCAAGCGGTGACATGAGCCCGCCTGCCGTCTCCTTCCGCTTCAGCCCAGATCGTGGCGGAGCGCATCCGGCAGAACATCTCGCCGACTATCAGGGGTATCTACAGGCAGACGGCTTTGCCGGGTACAACGCACTTTACCGTGACCCCAAGACCAAGGCGCTCAGGGATATCGTCGAAGTGGGATGCTGGAGCCACGCGCGCCGGAAGTTTACCGACATCCTGGATAAGAGCCCGTCACCGATCGCGGCGGAGGCGGTCGTGCGGATCGCTGAACTCTTCGCCATCGAGCGCGATATCAAGGGTGCGCCACCTGATGAGCGAAGACGCATCCGCCAGATCAAGGCGGTGCCGAAGCTCGAGGCTTTGCGCGTCTGGCTTGAAACCCAGAACCGTGGCCTGTCGTCTGACAGCAATCTGGCGCGTGCCTGTCGCTATCCGCTCAACCGCTGGCAGGCCATGATCCGTTACTGCGATGACGGTCGGCTCGAGATCAGCAACAATCTGGTGGAAAACGCGCTGCGCGGTGTCGCGCTCGGGCGCCGGAACTGGATGTTCGTCGGCTCCATGAAGGGGGGAGAAGCCGCCGCGCTCTTCTACGCCCTGGCGGGCACATGCCGGCTCAACGGCGTCGAGCCCGAGGCATGGTTCACTGACGTCATCGAGCGCATCGGTGATCACCCGATCAATCGGATCGATGACTTCTTGCCGTGGAACTGGCAGGCATCAAGGCTGACCAACGATCTGGAGAAGGCTGCGTGAGCAACGGCACTGTCGTGCGGATGAAGATTACGCTGGACGATGTCACACCGGCCGTCAGTCGAACGCTGGAGGTGCCGCTCAATATCCGGCTCGATCGTCTGCACACCGTCTTCCAGACTGCCTTCTCCTGGACGGACTCTCACCTGTGGGAAATGAGCTTCGGGCAAACCGGCTTCGGCATCCCTGATCCCGAATATGGCTTCGACGGGCCGCTCGACGCCCGTAAGGCCACTCTCGCCCAGGTCCTGGCGGATACAAGGCGCAAGACCTTCCGATATCTCTACGACTTTGGCGATGCCTGGGAGCATAGCGTCAAGATCGAGCGCGTCAGCCCGGCCAGCCCGCACCTGACATATCCGCTGATCCTCGATGCCGTAGGCATGCGGCCGCCAGAGGACTGTGGCGGCCCATGGGGTTACGCCGAAAAGCTCGAAGCGCTTGGCGACCCCCAGCATGAATATCATGAAGAGGCGCTGGAGACCCTCGGTGACGACCATGATCCCAACGCCAAGCCCGATATACCACTGATCGAAGCAAGGCTCGAAGCGCTCGCGAAAAAATGGTCGCCACGGGCGCGCCGGAAAGCCTGAAAGGCCGCGTCAACGCCACCTTCCGTCGGCGCTTACAGCACTGCCGGGGAAGAGCTGCGGTCAAACAGTGAGCATTCGGCCTCAATGTAAGCGTGGGCAGGAGGCCGCAGATCAGGCGGCTTCGGCGATCGGTTGCTGATCTGGCTGCCAGTTCCAAGGCATGAGTTCATCCCAGCGCGCGGCAGGCCAGTCGCCAGCGATCTTGGCGATGACATCGGCGATGTAGGCCTGCGGTTCGAGGCCATTGAGCTTGGCAGTCTCGATGATGGAGTAGATGGCAGCGGCCCGATCACCGCCCGCCTTTGATCCTGCAAACAGCCAGTTTTTGCGGCCCAGGGCCACGCAGCGCATGGCGCGCTCCGCAATGTTGTTATCAATCTCCAGTCGGCCATCGTCGAGGAAGCGCGTGAGCGCGACCCAGCGCTTGCGGCCATAAGCGATCGCCTTGGCCATCTCCGACTTGGGCGAAAGACGGCGCAGCGCATCGTCGAGCGCCTCGTGCATTTCGTGGATCAATGGCTTGGTGCGGTCCTGTCGGCTTCGTCGTCGGATATCAGGCTGATGGCCGCGAACCTCTGCTTCGATCTCATAGAGTTGGCCGATGCGTTCCAGCAGATCAGTGGTGAGCGGTGTCGGCTTGGTCGCGTGGATGTCGAATATCTTGCGGCGGAAATGCGCCCAGCAGGCGACCTCGGTGACGCGGTTGGTATCGTAGAGCTTGTCGTATCCGGCATAGCCGTCCGCCTGAAGATAGCCGGTGAAACTGGCCAGCTGCCGTTGGGGATGTGCGCCTGTCCGGTCGGTGGTGAACTCATACCAGACCAACGGCGGTGAGGTCGCACCAGAACCGCGATCGTCGACGGCATAGGCCCAGAGCCTGCCAGTCGCCGTCTTTCCACGTCCCGGATCAAGCATGGGCACCGGCGTATCGTCGGTGTGGATCTTTGAAGCGGTCAGTCCGACCTCGCGGATGCGGTTGATGATCGGATCGAGCAGGACAGATGCCTGGCCGACCCAGCCTGCCAGCGTCGAGCGGTCGATCTCGATGCCCTGCGCGGCCATGATCTCGGCCTGGCGGTATAACGGAAGGTGATGGTCGAACTTGGAGACGACGACATGGGCCAGGGTGCTGAAGGTCGCCTTGCCCCGCGCTATCGCCTTCACCGGCGCGGGCGCCTGCACGATCTTCTCGCAGGCCCGGCAGCTATACTTGGGGCGGATGGTCCGAACGACACGCCACTGCACCGGCACAGCATCGAGCATCTCATCGCTATCCTGTCCCAGCGGCCGTAGCGCGCCGCCGCAGTCGGGACAGGTGCAGTTACCCTGCTCAGGCTCGATCCGCTGTTCCTCGCGCGGCAGATGGGCGGGCAGCGCGCGAACCGGCGACGGTCGATCGACGGCCGGATCGCCTCGACGTGCGGCGGCGACGATGGCCTCGCCTTCGAGTTCTTCAAGGGCCAGCTCAAGCTGGGCAATCTGGGTATCGAGCTTCTCGGACGACTTGCCGAACTGCATCCGCTTGAGGCGGGCAATCTGCACGCGCAGCGTATCAATCAGGATATCGCGGGCGGAAATATCGGCATGGGCGGCGGCCAATGCAGCTTCAAGCTCGGCGATCCGAGCATCTTTGTCAGGAGTGAAAAGGCCTGCGTCCGACACCGCGATTATATAGCAGATCGGCGGCCGCAATGCTAATAAAAGTGCCAGAAAATGGGCGTTTTACCCCGCCAATGAAGGGGTGAAAGTGCGTTCCGGTCGCCGCCAGTCGATGCCTTCCAATAGCATCGAAAGCTGGGCTGCGGTCATCACCACCGACCCCGTCTTGGTCGACGGCCACACAAAGCGCCCTCGGTCCATCCGCTTGGAGAACAGGCACATGCCCTGGCCGTCATACCAGAGCAGCTTCACCAAATCGCCGCGCTTCCCCCGGAAGGCGAACAGCGCACCGGAATGTGGGCTCTGCTCCAGGATCTGCTGCGTCATCACCGCCAGGCCGTCGAAACCCTTACGCATGTCGGTCGCGCCGCAGGCCAGGAAGATCCGCGTCGATGGTGGCAGCGGGATCATCGTGTCAGGATGCCGATAACCCGCGACAGGGCATCGGCATCGACCGTGGCATCCACGCTCACCCTGATACCCGACGGCAGCTCGATCCCGATCACGCCGTTGCTGCGCGCCGCAACCGTTGGGGCGGGCAAGGCCGGCTGCTCGCTGATCTGCACCTCCGCAAAAACGGGCTCGATCGGCTTGCGCACCCCGGTCAACTCGCCTGACATCGCCTGTTGCCGCCATGTGTAGATCGAGCCGCTGCCGATATCATGGCGCTCACAGGCCGTACGCACGCAGCCCTCCGGACCAAATGCATCCCGCAGCACGGCCAGCTTCTGATCCACCGTCCAGCGCCGCCGGCCCGACACCCGGCTAACGACTTCTATCCGACTACTCATACGACCGCTCGTATGAGTAGTCGCTGCACAGCTCGCTGAATCCCCGATCTCGTCCGACACCCGCCACCCCGCTCAAAGAGCGGCAATCATCCCGGCGAATGCCCGGCATGCAAGGCGGCCGTCAGACCCCGCTTACGCCTCAATGGCGGTCCACAAAGGAAATACCTCGCAGATTCGCTGCGTCGTGAGCAATCTGCGAGGCAGAATTCACGATCTAACTGCCGATGCTCCGACCGCGTCCTGGCTTCACTTCAATACGATGAGCACAAGCTTTGAGAGCGCTCAGAAGTTCATCACCGGGTATCTCCTTGGAGGGGAACGTCTGAGACAATGATATAGCGGCGATCACGCGACCATCTGCATCTCGTACCGGAACAGCGACGCAGACGAGACCCTCTCGAATTTCCTGATTATCTACTGCATAGCCATCCTGCCGGACCGCCTGAAGCATCGCACGGATCACTTCAGGGTCAGTGACGGTTTTTTCGGTCAAGGCGATGAACGGGGCTGAAGCGAGATAGCTTGCGAGTGCTTGCTCCTCGATATTGGCCAGTAAGACCTTCCCGATTGCCGAGCAATAAGCCTCGAGCTGCCGGTCCTCGCGAGTGAAAAGCTCTTCGCCACCCCCCCGTTCCTTCACGAGATAGGTCACCATTTCGTTGTCGAGAATGCCGAGATGGGCTGTTGCGCGACAATTACGCGCAAGGCGGCGGACTGCCGGGCGCGCAGCGCGTGCGAGTATCTGTCGATGGTCGGCAACGACCGCAAGCGAGCCCAGGGTCAATCCTGGCCCAAAGCACCCACGACTGGTCGGCGCGAGCAGGCCGTGCCGAACCAGCGCCGATACCATCCGATATGCTGTGGAGAGGGGTATGCCGAGCTCGCGCGCGTGGTCTGCGAGGCTGATACTGCCGTTCGATTCGGCAATTGCAATCAGAAGGGCCGCAAGCCGATCAATCGTGGGGTCGTTCATGGGGTTCCGATGAAGCTCCATCTTCTCACCCTACGAGAAATTGGAGAGATCGTAAATTGGTATGATCGGTGTCTTCGGATAGAAAAGAACAAGACGAAGGAGAGTGATCATTGACTGGCACACACGAGGCGGCAGCACAGAACCTGCGCGAGGCATATCGAAATGGGGCAATTGCTCCGTTGCGCGGGATCCTTGAGCCAACGGATGGCGATGGTGCCTACGCCATCCAGGAGATTAACACCCGCCATTGGGAGGGTGAGGGCCGACGGATCATTGGTCGCAAGATCGGTTTGACGGCCAAGGCCGTGCAGCAGCAGTTGGGCGTCGATCAGCCCGATTACGGCGTTTTGTTCGACGATATGCTGATCGAGGATGGAGCATCGCTCAAGGCGTCGTCCGTGCTCCAGCCCAAGGCCGAAGCCGAGATTGCGCTCCGGCTTGCCTCTGACATTCTCGATCCGGAAATCGACGCCGAAGGCGTCGGTTTGGCTGTCGATTCTGCCGTCGCTGCAATCGAAATCGTCGACAGCCGCATCGCGGATTGGAAGATCACTTTCGCGGATACCGTTGCGGACAATGGTTCCTCTGCTTTCTTCGTGTTGGGCAGTACGTCACTCCCTCTTAAAGGTCTCGACCTTTATTCCTGTGGCATGGTGCTCGAGGTCAACGGGCAGATCGCTTCTGTGGGTGCAGGCGCTGCCTGCCTGGGTCACCCACTCAATGCCGCCGCATGGCTCGCGCGCGCGATGATTGCGCGAGGCCAACCTCTGCGGGCCGGAGATATTTTGATGACGGGAGCACTTGGGCCGATGGTTGCGATCCATCCGGGCGATACGGTCCGCGTCATCATTGGCGGGATTGGTGCCTGCGGATTCACTTTCGTAGAGGACCGCAAATGACGAACAAGATGAAGGCCGCGATTATCGGTTCCGGCAATATCGGCACGGATCTGATGATCAAGATCATGCGAACGTCCCAGGTTCTCGAGATGGCGGCGTTTGTGGGCATCGATCCCGAATCGGACGGCTTGAAGCGGGCCGCCCGACTCGGAATCGCAACTACAGCGGATGGTATAGACGGCCTCGTTGCGATGCCGGTTTGGAATGAAATCGGGATTGTATTCGACGCCACATCGGCGGGTGCCCACTTGCGTAATTCAGAAATTGTAACTGGCGCCGGAAAAGTCATGATCGATCTGACGCCAGCCGCGATCGGGCCTTATGTCATTCCGGTCGTGAACGGGGACGATCATCTCGATGCGTCCAACGTCAATATGGTCACTTGTGGCGGGCAAGCGACCATCCCGATCGTCGCTGCGGTTTCCTCGGTTGCAAGGGTCCATTATGCCGAGATCGTAGCCTCCATTGCGTCAAAAAGCGCCGGCCCCGGCACGCGCGCGAATATCGACGAATTCACGGAAACTACCTCGAGAGGCATCGAGCAGGTAGGGGGGGCCGCAAAGGGCAAGGCGATAATCGTCCTCAACCCGGCTGAGCCGCCGATGATCATGCGCGATACGGTGTTCACGCTTTCCTCGGGAGCGAACGAGGCGGATATTGAAGCGGCCGTCAACGCAATGGTCGGGCGCGTAAATGCCTATGTTCCAGGGTATAGACTCAAGCAGCAAGTCCAGTTCGAACGCTTCGGTTCGAACAATCCGGTGCATATTCCTGGTCTGGGCGATTTCGAAGGTCTCAAGACGAGCGTATTTCTCGAGGTCGAGGGTGCGGCCCACTACCTTCCAGCCTACGCCGGTAATCTCGACATCATGACATCCGCGGGGCTCAAAACGGCGGAGAAGATCGCCGCCCGCAAGCTTCTCAAGGAGGTCGCGTAATGGCTTTCGATCCGACCCAGACCAAGCTCTACATTCAGGACGTCACGCTGCGTGACGGCATGCACGCCATTCGACATCAATATGGCATCGACCATGTCCGCGAGATTGCCAAGGCGCTCGATGAGGCGAAGGTGGATGCAATCGAGGTCGCTCATGGTGACGGTCTCAATGGCTCCAGCTTCAATTATGGCTTTGGCGCCCATACCGATTGGGAATGGATCGAAGCTGTTGCCGATGTGCTCGAGCACTCCGTTCTCACAACGCTTCTCCTTCCGGGCATCGGAACCATTGACGAGCTCAAGCACGCCTACAAGCTGGGTGTTCGCTCGGTTCGGGTGGCGACACATTGCACCGAGGCGGATATTTCGAAGCAGCACATTATCGCTGCGCGCGACCTGGGCATGGATGTTGCCGGCTTCCTGATGATGAGCCACATGATCGAACCGGAAGCGCTCGCTCAGCAGGCTGTGCTGATGGAGAGCTATGGAGCACACTGCGTCTATGTGACCGACAGCGGTGGCGCGATGGACATGGATGATTATCGTGCGCGGTGCGAGGCTTACGATCGCGTGCTGAAACCGGAAACACAGCGCGGTATTCATGCCCATCACAATCTATCACTCGGCGTCGCCAATTCCATCGTTGGCGTCCAGGCGGGCGCGATCCGTATCGATGCCAGTCTGGCCGGCATGGGAGCCGGCGCAGGGAATGCGCCGCTCGAGGTGTTCATCGCGGCAGCCGACCGCAAGGGCTGGAAGCATGGATGCGATCTCTACAAGCTGATGGATGCGGCCGAAGAACTGGTTCGTCCGCTGCAGGATCGCCCGGTCCGCGTCGATCGCGAGACTCTGAGCCTTGGCTACGCCGGGGTTTACTCAAGCTTTCTTCGCCACGCCGAGAAGGCCAGCAAAGACTATGGCGTTGATACGCGAGAGATCCTTGTCGAACTGGGCCGCCGACGTATGGTGGGAGGTCAAGAAGACATGATCGTCGACGTCGCACTCGATGTGAGAAAGCAGACTTCCCCTGCTTAATGCAGGGTGTGATCGACTCTATCACAGGCCGGCGACATTCGGTCAGAACAGTGATTGGTCGAACAAGGTGGAGAGGATGATGTGGGCGACGTCCAGACATTCGAAGCGACAACCGGCAGCGTAGTCGAGCGATTTGCCGATATCAGTGCGATTTTATCCGATGGCTTTCGGTCGAGATACCGAGCTGAGCCAATAGGAAATATCCACCACTATCCTCGAATTAGTGTGGCCTGTATTGATGGTGTCTCAATATGCCGGGCTCAGATGACGCCACTAGGATGTGTTGACAAAGAGGATTCCCAAATCGCGTAGGTTCTGATTGGACTTGTAACGGTTTTGTGCCGGTCACCTGAGCGATTAGAGCTCGCAACAGGAGACCGACGAGATGATCAAGCACACAGAAGAGTTCAAGCAGGAGGCGGTGCGGATTGCACTGACCAGCGGGTTACCCCGCGACAGGGTTGCATCGGATTTGGGGATAGGGAAGTCGACGCTGGGCAAATGGGTGTCACAGTATCGGCCATCTGACCTGGTGGCAGCGCCGCAGGCAGATCTGGCGCGTGAGAATGAACGCCTTCGTCTTGAGAACCGTGTGCTGCGGGAGGAGAGGGAAGTGCTAAAAAACCGTCGCCGGCTGGGCCCGCCTGTACGCGGTAGAAACGGGTCATGCTATGGTGCGGTCGGGAGGGTCGCGGCCGATGGCTTATTGGAGGCATGATACCCCGTTAAAAAACGTGGCCCGTGGGTGTTTGCGTACTTGAAAGTGGTGACGCCGTTCTGCGGCGATCCCGGTTAGGAAGATGACGTTTAGCATCGCCCATACCCTCCTATTTTAAAGGAGGACTTGGAATGGAACGATCAAAATCCGGCGCGTTGTCTATGGTCAATCCACGCGCCGCTGCCATCGACATCGGGTCGACCATGCATATGGCGGCCATAAATCCGACCGCCGACGATAATCCGGTACGAGCGTTTGGCACATTCACCGGCGATCTCCATGATATGGCCCGCTGGTTCAAGACATATGGCGTCACGACTGTCGCGATGGAGTCGACCGGTGTTTACTGGATTCCGGCCTATGAAGTGCTTGAAGGACACGGCTTTGAGGTGATCCTGGTCAATGCGCGATATGCCAAGAACGTGCCGGGTCGCAAAACTGACGTCAGCGATGCGGCATGGTTGCAACGCCTGCACAGCTACGGGCTGCTGCGGGGGAGTTTCCGCCCCGAGGCGGGTATTGCGACCATGCGTGCCTATCTGCGGCAACGCGAGCGGCTGATCGAATATGCCGCCTCACATATTCAGCACATGCAGAAGGCGCTGATGGAAATGAATGTGCAACTCCATCACGTCGTCTCCGACATCACCGGCGTGACGGGCATGCGGATCATCAGGGCCATTGTGGGCGGGGAACGGTCGCCCAACACGCTGGCGCAGATGCGCGACGTCCGCTGTCATGCAACTA
>Ga0316207_10001874_pt1 | contig 23855 bp, 23 predicted proteins | sample 6weekpyrite_MG_FD_204943 | JGI IMG/M metagenome (GOLD analysis project Ga0316207, IMG submission 204943) | Microbial mat bacterial communities from mineral coupon in-situ incubated in ocean water Damariscotta River, Maine, United States -... | ecosystem: Environmental > Aquatic > Marine >... | reverse complement strand
AGTAAGATAGATAAATAGAAACATGGAGATAACAATATGACTTATCCTTTTAAAAAGTGGACTCCGGTACTTGGTAGTAAGACATGGATAGCACCTTCTGCTGATGTTATTGGAAATGTCTCCTTAGGAGAAGACATATCTATTTGGTTTGGTTGTGTCGTCCGAGGAGATGTGCATTACATCTCTATCGGAGACAGGACAAATATCCAAGACCTCTCCATGATACACGTGACACATTACAAGAAAGATGATATGAGTGATGGCAATCCTACTATTATCGGAAATGATGTTACAGTGGGACACAGGGTGATGATGCATGGATGTACTATTGAAGATGCCTGCCTTATCGGTATGAGTGCTACAATTCTTGATGGTGCGGTCATTGGCAAAGAGTCTATCGTTGGAGCGGGCTCGCTTGTCACAAAAAACAAGGTCTTTCCACCGCGCTCACTGATTATGGGAAGTCCTGCGAAAATTATCAGAACATTGGATGATGAAGAAGTTGAAGAACTCTATGCCTCTGCATCCCGATATGTAGAGTTTAAAGAAGACTATAGACTACACTAATGGACTTATTTTTTATAGCTGATATTATCGGGATCATTGCTTTTGCCCTTAGTGGTTATCTTGTTGGAATTAGAAATGAGCTTGACCTCTTAGGCATTTTAATCGCTTCATTTTTAACTGCTCTTGGCGGAGGAATAGTTAGAGATGTTATCTTAAATACAACCCCCTTTACCTTTAGAGAATATTACCCAGCCACGACGGTGCTTATCGTCTTGGGACTTAGCACTCTGTTTAAGATCTATCAAAAAGAGGATGTAGAACGTAAACTTCTTTTTGTCATCTCTGATACTATTGGATTGGTAGCTTTTAGTATTACGGGAGCCCTCCTTGCTCTCGATGCAGGTTTTAATATTTTTGGTGTTGTGATACTAAGTTTTCTTACTGCTGTAGGTGGAGGGCTTACACGTGACACCCTAATTAACAAAGTACCCGCTGTTCTCGTCACGGACTTCTATGGCTCAATCGCCTTACTGGTAGCACTTCTACTATTTGCTTGTGATCAGCTGGCATATTTAAATGAGCTGTCTATCGCGCTAATTGCCACTTTTGCTATTACCCTTCGTCTTTTTGCTTACTTCAAGGGGTGGCGTCTGCCTAAGGTCCAAAAATAGATCAGGGTTCACCGGTTCCCCTCCTAGGTAAACACTCCAATGAAGATGCGGCCCCGTCACCCTTCCCGTCGATCCGACTTCACCTATATACTCACCCTGTTTGACCCAGTCCCCATCTTTTTTTAAAAACTTAGACAGATGCGAATACGCACTCATCAAGCCTTGCCCATGATCGAGTAACATCATATTGCCGTTATAGAAAAAGTTTCCCAGTATGATCACGCTGCCAGACAAGGGCGCTTTGATTTTATCGCCTTCTTTTCCCGATAGGTCAATTCCCGCATGCGGGTTTTTAGGCACCCCGTTAAAAAAACGTCTTCTTCCAAAATCATGCCTGAGTTTAGAGTCCAAAGGTTTTATCATTTTTAGATCATTAAGATAAAGTCTTGTAAAGCGTGAAAAAGCCTGCCTCTTTAACGCACTCTCTTTTTTAATTCTCTTCAGTGTCTTTTTTGAAGCAGACACAAACTCTGTGTTTTTGACCTTAAGATGTTGGACCTGATAATTCGACGGCTTCAAATTAATAAGATGAAGCTGATACATCGAAGATGTTTCTGACGTAAAACGAAGGCCTTGCACCCCTTTATATAAAGACAAGGGGAGTAAGACCAACCAGCCGTTTTTTTCTTTTTTAGTAAATACATTGATTTTTTTATCGTTTACAAACAGTTCTGGTTTATTAAAAAAACGAAGTTTTACTATTCCGCCGGAAGAACGTTGTTCATAAGGAAAACAAGAATTAATGTTGTATGCAGAAGATGTTTTAGAAAAGCCCGTATCACGAAAATCCTCACACTCGGAAGCAGAAGGCTCCCATAAGACCTTAGTCTTTTCAATGATCAAAGGAGGTGGGGAGTCTGTCTCAGAGTCAAGGTTTAAAAAAACGATTAAACCTATAAGAAGCATGAGTAGTAGATATCGCATCTACTGTTTACTTAAAAAGCGTAAAATACAAGATCTGTTCACAAGGCCATGCAAGGCATAACTTATGATCGGTAGTCAGCGTTGATCTTAACATATTCATGGCCAAGGTCACAACCATATGCTGTAAACTTACCCTCAGCAATACCGATATCACAGCTAATCGTAAACTCAGAAGACTTCATCACTTTAGCAGCCTCGGCTTCCATTGCTTCATCAAAAAAAAGTTTTCCTTTTTCATATACGCACAAGTCATTAAAAGAGATACTTAAGGTAGCCTCATTACATTCAATACCTGAAGCACCGATAGTCGAAGCGATACGGCCCCAATTTGGGTCTTGACCATAAAGTGCTGTCTTGACTAACAAGGAGTCAGACAAGGCTTTTGCCGCCTTTTGCGCTTCTGCATCGTCTTTTGCTCCCGTCACAACGTATTCAACAAGCTTCGTTGCACCCTCGCCGTCACGCACCATCTCCAGTGCTAAAAAGTGCATAATTCGTCTAAGTGCTTCGCTAAAAGCTTCTTTATCAAAAACACCGCTTTTACGATTAGACAATAACATGACGGTATCATTTGTAGAGGTGTCTCCATCAACGCTTGCCGCATTAAAAGTCGTTTTGACTTTTTCATCCAGTATGGATTGCATCGTCTTTGCATCTACATCTGCGTCTGTGGTGATAAAGCAAAGCATCGTAGCCATAGCAGGGTTGATCATGCCTGCTCCCTTGGCCATTGCACCTATACTGAACTTTCCGCCTTCGCACTCTACATCAAAAGCGATACGCTTGGAAAAAGAGTCCGTCGTCATAATCGCTTCTGACGCATTTACGAATTCTTTCTTGTTAAGGTCTAGACCTAAAGCACCCTCTAAGATCTTTTCTTTTGGAAGTCTCACGCCGATGACACCCGTTGAAGACATCACAGGATTTTGTATCTGCGTAAACTTTTTACTCACTCCGCCAAGTATCTCATTGATATCCTCTATTCCATCAGGACCCGTCATCGCGTTCGCATTTTTAGCATTGATCAATACAAAGTTTGTTTTGAAGTCACCTAAGGCACGAAAGTGTCTTATCGGGGCAGCTGTCATCTTGTTTGTTGTAAAGACCGAGGCAACCTCACAAGGCATATCCGAATAGATAAAAGCAAGGTCTTTTTGGTTATCCGCTTTTAGACCTATTGAAATCCCATCTGTATAAAAACCTTCAGCGGCACATATTGCTGACTCATTTGGTATTATTTTAGACATATTTCAACTCCTCCGGTTTTGTTCTCTGTTTGATAAGGTTCTTGGTAATATTGATACCCTTTTGTGTCCCGATAAGCAAAAGCTTAGACTCACTGGTGACAAGTACATCTCCCTTAGGCATAGGTGAAAACTTACCGTCTTTCTTTCGAATACCCACAACAGACACATTTGCTATCTGGCGAAAGTGTGTCTCTTTTAACTTCTTTAAGACAACCCAAGAGTATTTTGGCACTTCAACCTCTTCCATGTCTAAAGGCGTATCTGACTTATACATAAACTCTTCAAGCAGGTTTTCCATATCGGGATGTGCGGCCATTGCAGTAACGCGTTGTGCAGTCAATTTTGTTGGTGTCACTACGGTGTTTGCACCAAGCTTTTTAAGTTTTTCCAGGTCAGATGTATTTTCAGCAGACGTAATAACATTATAAGGTACGGGGATAGAGTGTTCTTGCTCAAATAGACGTACCGAGGCAATAAGTGCAATATTATCTGCAATATTATGCGAAAGCGTTATCAAACCCTTTGCTGAGCTAAGATGTGCTTTTAACATCGCGAGTTCGGTATGCGGTTCAGCCTCAATATAATAAGGGTATTTATGTTTTCTGGCAAGTTCTTCGATCTCATCGCTTGGGTCAATCACAACAAAAGGAATGTGGCTTTTAAGTAACTGCTTACTCACCTCAATGGTATATTCATTATGATAACAAATTACAAAATGATTTTTAAGACGTGCAATCTTATACAACATACTGCGTTCCTTTAATGTAGCAAGTAATTCACCCTTGTTTATCTCGGACACCATCGTACCTATAGCCAAAGAGAAGACGGCAAAACCGGAAATAATCAAGGTAATGGTAAAAATACGTCCTGCATCAGAAATAGGTGCCATCTCGCCAAAACCTACCGTTGTAAAGGTAATTCCAGTTTGATAAATCGCGTCCATCAAGCTGAAGTTGTCAATTAAGACATAGCCGATAGTACCAACCATCATAGTGATTACTGTTAAAATTAAAGGTAAACGAAATGCTTTGAAGTGCCCATATATTTCAGGCAAAAGGGAAGAGTCTGGTCTGGAAGCGGACTCCCAGTGAAGATAAGCCCGGATCTTACGAAACAGGTTCAATCTATAATCTTAATCGACTACGAATTTTTCTTCATTGTACGTAATTCAGATGCAGAGATCTTAATCTTACGAGTTGTTCCGTCTTCTAGAGTGATACGGATAGTACGTAGGTTCGGTAAAAAACGTCTTTTTGTTCTGTTCTTTGCGTGAGAAACGTTATTCCCAGCCATTGGACCTTTACCGCTAATAGCACATTTTCTTGCCATTTGAAGCTCCTTGCTTAAATTAATGTCGCAATAATACATTTTTCTAGCATAAGACTCGCTTAAGCGATGTTGCTTAAAGTCGATAAGGCCTAAAACGTACACAATAAACTTCTTGCAAAATATAATCCATGTTTACTTTTTTTATCTAACCTGATAGAATAAATACAGCTCTCTAGAATGGAAGGTTATTTTGCTAAAAAGAGAAGACATCAACGACTATATAAACTCCATACCTCCATCTCCGCTTACTTTAAAAAATGTATTGAAGTGTTTGCGTGAAGGTGAACTGAGTAAGGCTGCTGCGGTTGCAGCAAATGACCCTGCCTTAAAACTTTACCTGCAGACCCTTGTAAACAAGCCCATATACGGCTTTAGAAATGACATCAAAGATGTTGGGCAAATATTTGGTGTATTAGGACTCGCTCAGGCCGAACAGGTCATTTATAACTATATGATTTCACTTCTTTCACCAAAAAAATGGGAACTTTTCGCACTGACTGAAAAAAGTTTTTCAGATATACAAGACGCATTAAGCGTACATTGGAAAAAGATATTGGAATATAAAGATATCACGGACAAAACTATTTATTCATCCATATCTTTACTTCCGGCTTCTATCATCGTTTGTGAAGCCCTGTTTAAATCAAAAAAAGCTGAAGTTGACCTGCTTCGCTCTGTTAAAGCGATTGATTACAGTACTGTTTTACTAAGACTCACCAAAATGAGTCTGTTTGACTTATGCAATGAAATTGCAAAAGCCTGGGAAATGCCTGAGCAGATTTCTCGTATCGTCCTGGCTTCAAGTGGAAAAATCGATGAGGCAGATGAGAATATCGTAGAACTTTCAAAATGTATGCATTTACTGTTTTTCTATCAACTTTCGCAGCCAACCTGTATTGAAGCAGGTTTAAATGACTTTATAGAGTTCAATATTGACTATGTTCAAGATATTTATGACGAGTTTTCGCAACTTGTAATGGAAGATTCATGAGAGCTGTTGTAAAAAATAGGATCGGCACCTTTCATCCCCAAGGCTTTTTAGACGGTACCACAGCCCCACCAATGATGACTATAGATGACGTTAATGCAGCTAAAGCACTAAATGTGGATATGCTTCTAGTATCTTTAAAAAAGATTGTTTTTTTTAATAAAAACGGTCTGGATGTCTTTATAAGGGTGCTTGAAGAGATCCATAAAAAGTCTGATGTAGTCGTAGGCCTGTGTGATTATGATGATAAAAAGTATACAACTATTTTAAAGTTTTATGAGGCAACCCTAAATTTTTCCCTCTTTAGAACACAAAAGATTGCTACCTATTTTATATCAGGTACAAAAGAAGCCAATACTGCAAAAAGCCTTCTCGTTTGGCATGAAGATGCTTCCCAACGTTCTGCTCTTGCTATTGAACTTTTTGATAGAGGCCATACGCCTATTGTATGTCAAAGTAAAAAAGAGTTTACAGAGAAAAAAAACCAAACGGAACTGTATGAAGTAGTCATATATAATACTCACTTAGGTCTTTTAGGTTCAAAAATAGCCACCAGGGTTACCGGTAATGCGATTATCTACTCTGTATCCGGGTTTTTAGATGCAGAAATATCTGACAGCTTTGATCTCAGCTATCATAATAACTCTTTAAATGTTGGCTTTACCCTCTTTGTCTTTGATGCATACAAAGTCGTCTCGATGAACATACATGCTGTGAACTTCTTTTCCAAGCTTGCGAGCGCAGGTGCAGAATACGGTGCAAACTTATGTATTGTCGGCATGACCTTCGAAAAGACGCCCTTAACTTTTAAGGAAGAACTTGAAGATGCAGGGCTACTGTTTTTTGACAATATGGCTGATATATTAGAAGATAAAGAACGACTAAAAGAGCTGGGAGGGAGTGCGAGCGCAACACAGGCAAATAAGCGGGTCTTAAACAAGGTTCTTGTCAACGAACTTCCACGCTTTGTCAATGCAACAGTCAATACCATGGAGATGATGACCAATGCTAAAGCAGAAAAAACAGATGCAAAGATCAACACCTTAGATATAGGCCCAACGGAAGGAAAGCTTGCCAGTTCAATAGGTTTTTACGGAAACCTGGATGGACTTGTCATATTGATCTTTCCACTTACTATTGCGAAAAAAGCATGTGAACTTCTTTTGGGCGAGACAGCCGTCAATACCGAAGACATTTTAGACACCCTAGCCGAGTTCGTAAACATCATTGCTGGCCGCGTTAAAACACTTCTAGGGGAACAAAACATAAGTGTAGATATCACTCTTCCGCGTACCTATGAGAAGGTACAAGACCTTCTGGACACGGTACAAGGTCGAAAGGGTGTTCAAATAAACCTAAGTTTTGAAGGAGAGAACTTTACCTTCTTTTTAACAAGGTAATGCTAGACTTTTATAACAAAATCTCATTCAAAGAAGCCTGCTATCGATACCTTTAATCCACAATCATTAAAAAAGCTTCTCCTCGTCTTAGCCCTTAGTCTTTTAATCATCATCATTTTTTTAATCTCCAGAATCATCTTCCAAGAAGACAAAAAGCTTATACTCAAAAGTTTTAACACTCCCGTTCAGATGGAAGGGCCTTATATAGAAAAAAAAGAAAAAAAGCCTAAAAAAAAGTTGATGATCCTCCCGGCTAACTAGTCAGAATGGCCACTGGTTTATGCAGGTGATAACCTTGCAGAAAGTCAACCCCCATCTCTTTCATAATATCTTCTATCTCTTGAGTATGTACATGTTCAGCAACTGTTTTCATGCCCAAGTCATGCGCAATGTCTATGATAGAACGAACAATAAGACGAGAGTTTTTATCTGTATGTACATCTTTGATCAAGGAGGCATCTATCTTGATGATATCAACCCCCAGTTTCATTAAATAGGCATAATTGCTATATCCGCTTCCAAAGTCATCTATAGCTATTTGTGCACCCAGTTTTTTGACCTGAGAAGTAAACTCCAAAACACGTTCATTAAACTCAATTTCTTCTGTCTCCAGCAACTCAAATATAACACGTTTGGAACAGCCACAGTTTCGCAAGGCATCTAAGATAAAAATATAAGTGTCGTCATCCATTATATCATCAACAGAAAGATTTATACTGACACTTTCTGAGCGTTTCATAAAGGTAAATAAGGCCTCTTGAAAGACTCTTTGTGTCAGCTTAGGGTAATATCTTGCACCCTTAGCGATGCCGACAAAGTCTTGAGGAGATATTTTATGTCCTTTATCATCTTCTAATCGCATAAGGGTTTCATATTTCTCTATCTTGCCTGTCTTGGAATTGATTATACCTTGATACAAACATCCGATCTTTTCATCTTTAATGGCTTGTTCGATCATCTGAACCATCTTATAGTTTTTCTCCAAATTTTTATCGCTCAAGGATATGTCACTGTAAAAGAGATAAGGCCGCATTCTTCGTTTTGCTTCTTTTAAAGCCATATCTGCCATAGAGATAAGTGGTCTTTGGGTCTCGTGCACCTCAGATATACAAGCACCTAGACTTAAACGTACACTTATCTGATGTTCTGCACACTCAAGCTTAATATAACTGAGATAATGTGCGAGCATGGCCACATCTTCTTTAAAATGTGCATTACTGATCTCTTTACCCGCCAAAATTGCAAACTCATCTGCACTTAGTTTATAAAGCTGAAGGTGACGCGTATTGAGAGCACCTTTAATCTCTTTTGCCATTTTTTGAAGGGTTAGGTCACCTATACTTTCCCCATAAATTGCATTAATTTCTTTGAATCTATCAATGTTGATCACAACCAACTTTGCTTCTTTCGTAAAAGTAATATCTTCTACAAGTTTTAACCTGTTGGGTAAAGAGGTTAATTCATCTTTGTAAAGTTGGGACTGCAGCCTCTCTTTTTGTCTATACAAAGGTGTAATGTCAAACATAATTGCAATAAATTCATTTATATCACCGGACCGGCTCAAAATAGGAACAATAGTACTTTCGACAAAAAAGCTTTTTCCATTTTTACAGATATTTTCAAATATTGTCTTATAGATCTGTTTATTATTGATATATTTCCATAACTCGACAATCTGGTCATTTGTCGTATTTTTGGACTTGATGAGTCTGTGAGAAGAACCAATCAGTTCTTTTTTACTGTAGCCGCTTAAGTTTTCATAGGCTTCATTAACATAGGTAATAATACCTTGTTGATCTGTTTTTACAATGATCGCACTACTGTCAACGGCTCTTTTATATTCATCTAAGAGGGTATAATGATAATCAAGACTTTCAAGCATTTTATTGAACTCTTTTGAAAGTCGACCCAATTCATCTGTGTTTGGCAAATCTATACGTGCATTCAACTTGCCTTTAGATATTTTCTGTGCCGTATTAAAGAACTCTTGCAAAGAACTTCTTAGACTAAGGTAGGCACCTATAAAAAGATATAAGCCCAAAAATCCGCATAAAGAGACAAACAAAATAAAGATATTTATTTGCCTCTGTAATCTGTTTTGCTCCGCTTTCAAATCACTTTCTAAAAAGGTCTGTAGCGTATTGAACAAAGAGAGTTGCATACTAAGAACGGAATCCCTCACCTGCGATGTTTTGCGTTCATCTCCTGCAAGCACATGCTTTTTATACGCAGCAACACTCTTCTTATATTTTAAGTTGTCACTTTCAAAATAATTTGGATAAGAAGATAGACCTTCTAAGGTCAAGTTTGTTTTTTCAACTGAACCCTCAAACTTTCCGACTTTGAGCAAAAGTTCATCTTTACTGCTCAAGGTATAGATGTCCGTCATTAAAAGTGTTGAAAAAGGCAACTCGACACTTAACAAATACGCTATCTTGTCTAATGAGTCTTCCGATTTTGAGAACTTTTCCAGGTCGATGGAATTAATCTTTTTATACAAAAAATACTTATATTCTTGCGTATACTCCGCTAATTTTTTTAGATTCTTACTTAGAAAAGAAAGGTGGGCCTGCTCATAATATAAGCTGCAATACGATTGCACCCTATCGTCCAAACAGCTTAAGAGATTTTCACTTGCACCCAACATCCTCTCTTCACTTTTTTCAAGTTGTTTGGTGGATTGAGCAGAGTCATGCGAGTCTAAATACATTGTTGCACTGACTTCATAATCTTGCACAAGAAATATCATTTTATATAGGGCATAGTTTTTTTCTAGATCATCTAGGTTTTTTTCAGTTTTCCTCAAACTGGTATCAAGATGTGCATAAATTATGAGAGAGGAATATACGAGAGGCAATATCAAAAAAAATGAGATTAGTTGGACTTTGTTGAAAAAAGAGAATCTTCCAATCCAGTTAATTGCTGGTTTAAAAAGAAGGAAAAATCTTGTTTTCAGCATATCATTTGCGACTACTCTTTAGTCACAATATATAAGGACTCATGATTGAGTTTTTTCAAGATGTCCATCACGTGCACAAAGTCCTGAAACTTTGACTCTTTATCAGAACGCAAAACAACTATGTCTTTTTTTGAGATCTTCTCTAAACGGCTTTGTAACTCACTTAGCATTACCTTGTCTTTATCGTAGAAAATTTCACCCTTTTTAGTCACATAAATGGTGACTTCTTTATTATCAGACTTCTTGTCTGATGATTTTGCATCAGGAAGATCAACAGGAATAATACCTTGACGAATAAAGGTAGCTGTTGTCAAGACCATTACTAGCAGTACCAGCATAATATCGATGAAAGGAATAACATTCATCGATGCCATCGGTTTACGTTTTAAGCCCATATATTAGCCTTGTTTATCTACATTATGTTCTATATCCCAATGCGCCAGGACACGTTCCATCTTACGAAGAAGCACGTTATAAAAGATTCCTGAGGGAATGGCAACAACAAGACCCATGGCTGTTGCCTTAAGGGCCAGGGCCAATCCACCCATAATCTGTTTAGTATCTACCGCACCCGTTTCACCTAGAGTATAAAATGTCACCATAATCCCAAGCACCGTTCCCAAAAGACCGATATACGGAGCGTTTACCGTGATAGTAGCAACGGTAGAAACATTATTACTTAAGTCAAGTTCGAGTTTTTCTCTATTATCATGCTCAGCCACATTGATCGTTTTATAAAACATCAGACGTTCAACAAAGACCCATAAGGCTAATATGCTCATTAAGATCAATACCCCTATAACGCCATAATCAATACCCTGCTCTGCTATGCTTACCCAGCTGTTTTCTTTCATGATAGTTTCTCCTGCTTTAATAGACTTAGATCCAAGCTTATCTTGGTACCTAAATCTTTTTTTGAGTTTAAATATATTTTTATTTTATTTCGATCACAAAATTCTTTTACAAGACCAAGGCCTATACCTTGTCCAGTGTTATCCGCATCTTCTTGATAATAATGCTCAAAGGCCTGTAAAAAGAAATCTTCTTCCATTCCAATACCCTCGTCTTCTATACTAAGCTGCATATTTTCAAGACTTATCCTAATAATAGAATCCGGTTTGGAGTACTTCACTGCATTATGCACGAGATTGTCCAATACTTTTAAAAATCCAATTGTATCTATTTTTACACTAGAGCTTTCTAAAGTCACCTCAAAGTTTATCTGAGAAAAAATTTCTTCATAAGACTCAAGTTTTTGGCTTATAAGGTCTTTTAAGTCGCACTCTTGTTTCTCAACCTTATGTATCTGTTTTTTAATGGTGTAATCAAGCTCCGTGTACATACTTTGAAGCGTTGCAGCCGCTTGGTTTATGCGCCTTAGTCTTTTTATGTTTTTCATCTCACCTTCATGTTTAAGAAGCATCTGTGTATTTGCCAAGATGGTTGCTACGGGGAGGTTGAGTTCATGCAGGGTCTGCCTGCTTAAAAGTTCCAGCTCACTTGCGCGTTTATCTAAGGGGTCGATAAGGTTTCTCACATATCCCGTGCCTATAATAAAACCCATGATTATCGTCATGCTCATTATCAGCCAAAGATCAAATCTGCCATGCGCGTTATAAGAAAAAAAGGCTGCTAATGACAAGGCTGCCATAAAGATCAGAACCAATATATATTTATCAAACCGACTCATACATATACCCCAGTCCACGTATGTTTTTTAAAGAGTCAGCATCTAATATCTTTTTTAGACGGTTAATATACACGCGTATGGCCCCGTCACTTCCTTCTTCGTCACTGGACCATAAGGCATTAATGATCATCTCTTTGGAGACGACCTTGTCTTTATGTAAAAACAGCAGTGCTATCAGGTCAAACTCTCTTAGCGTTATTTCAAGTTCAACACCGTTTTTATAAAGACGTTTTTGTTCTATATCAATGCATATAGCCTTAATACATTGTTTCTGTTCACCTCTATACCGCTTCATTATCGATAAGATACGCAGATGCAGTTCTTCCAGATCAACGGGTTTTTTTAGGTAGTCATCACAACCTTTTAAAAAGCCTTCTTTCATCACCTCTTTGTCTTGGTAAGAAGTCAGGAAAATGGCTGGAGTCTTATCCCCGCTTTGGCGAAGTTCATCTAAGAACTCTAGCCCACTCATTATCGGCAGGTTAATATCTAAGAGATAGAGGTCGAATTTTTGTGTGTAGGTCAGATCAAGGGCTTGATGAGGGTTATGCACGATATGAATATCAAAACCTTCTTCATCAAGGAAGTCTTCAAGGCTTTGGGCATAAAGCAGATCATCTTCTAAAAGGAGAATCTTAGTCGACATCCTCTATAGACCATCCTATAGTTTCTCCGGCATACATAGGTACAACACCCTTATATGACTCGGGAACTTTAAACGGCTCTTCAACAAGGGTTACTTCTTTAAATTCCGGACAGATCCCGTAAATACTTTGGGCATTATCTGAAACAAAAGATTGAAGGTTGTCAAGCTTACCGGCCTTGTCAAAGATCTCGCATAAAAGTTGAAGGGCGATAGGTGCAGTAAACACACCCGCCGCGCAGCCGCATGCTTCTTTTTTATGTTTTGGATGCGGAGCAGAATCGGATCCAAACATCACTTTAGGATGTGCTTCAAGGGCGACTTTCAAAAGAGCATCTCTGTCTTCAGGACGTTTCGCAATAGGCTTACAAAACAGATGCGGTTTCATCATTCCCCCTACAACATCGTCTAAAGAGATAAGAAGGTGATGCACCGTGATCGTTGCGTAAAGATTTGCATGTTTATCCAACATGTCAACCGCTTCTTTGGTCGTGATATGCTCCATTATGATCTTCAGGTCTGGAAAGTTCGTTGCAAGCTCATCATAAATATTCATAAACTCCGCTTCTCTGTCCATCACAAAGCCATCTGTCTCGCCATGTACACATAAAGGGATTTCTAATCTGGCCATAGCTTCTAAAGTAGGACGCATCTCTTCAATATCAAAGTTTTTAACCCCGCCCTCAGAGTTTGTCGTGATACCGGCAGGGTAAAGCTTAATCGCTGTAAGTTCTTCCGCAACATCAGCCAGAAAGTCCTCATCATAGTTTTGATAAAATAGTGTCATATAGGGTTCAAAACCGCCACTATCAGAAAACTCACCAATATCATCAAACTCGTCTTCATCCGCAGCTTCAATACCAACCGCACGTAAAATACGCTCTTTATACGCAATCAACTCTTCTTTTGTCGTCACAGGAGGAACAAGGTTAGGCATAACAATGGCACCTGAAAAGCTGTAGGCAGACAGCGAAGCAATATTATCAAGCATCTCCCCGTCTCTAAGGTGCAAGTGCATATCTAATGGCATTAACAAAGTGTGTTGTTTCATAATTTTTCCTTTTTCTTAAATACTGTTTTTAGCCGATTCGATAAGAGCATTTAAATGTTTCTCATACATCTGTGCATCTTTTAAGACTTTTGACTCAAATCGTGTTACCAATACAGGTGTTGTGTTACTCGCACGCACAAGCCCCCAACCGTTTTCAAAGATCACACGTACACCGTCTACATCAATAATCTCTTTAACCTCGGGAAAGTCCATTGGCGGTGCTTGAAGTTTGACCTTCAAAGCATCAATAATCTTGAACTTGTCAGCTTCTGTTGTTTTTATCTTTATCTCTTCTGTTGAAAACACAGGGGGAAGAGCGTCAACTTCAGCATCTAGGTCCATACCTCTGCTTATCAACTCCAAGACTCTAAAACTTGTGTAGATTGCATCATCGTATCCGAAATATCTGTCATTAAAAAAGATATGCCCGCTCACTTCAGCGGCCAGATCGGCATTGGTCTCTCTGATCTTGACTTTTAGGTTTGAGTGTCCTGTTTTATACATGATTGCTTTTCCGCCACGTTCACGGATCGTATCATACATCACCTGTGAACATTTCACCTCGCCTATAACGGTTGGACTGGACATCTGTTTGGAAAGCAGAAGCGCCAATACATCCCCTTTTATATTATGCTTTTTCGTCAGTACCGCAATACGGTCTGCGTCCCCGTCATAAGCAAAGGCGATATCTCCCTCACGGTTCAGAAGAAGTTTAATATCTTCAAGGTTTTCTTCTTCAGAAGGGTCTGGGTGGTGATTGGGGAAATTCCCGTCGGGTTCAATAAAGATACCCTTAGACTTAAGTCCAAGTCTTTGTAGGATTGTAGGAAGAACAGAGCCCGCCACACCGTTTCCACAGTCATAAACAATATTCAAGTCCATACCGCGAAGGTGTTCAAACTCTTCAACAATATAATCAATATATAAACTGGCCGCATCAAACTCTATATACTTATCACTGTCAGCAATATTTTCACTCAGGGCATTTATCTCACGGCCGAGGGCGTAAATATCTTCACCGAAAAACGGGGCCTTATCCAGAGTGATCTTAAAACCGTTATATTCAGGAGGATTATGCGAGCCTGTGATCATAACAGACGCAGAAGGTGTGACGGTTTTTCCATTTTCAAGATGAAGCTCTTGATAATTCGTAAAATAATTAACAGGCGTCGGTACAAGCTGAATATTGATGACTTTCTTCCCGGCATGTACAAAACCTGCACACAACCACTCAAAAAGTTTTGGTGAATGTGTACGTGCATCATATCCGATACTGACATACTCCCCGCTTACCTTACGCCCAAGGGTGTAACCGATCTTTTTGACCGTGTCTTCATTAAGCTCTTTCTCGAAGATTCCGCGTATATCGTATTCTCTGTAAATTGACATCTTAGCCCCGTATATTTTTCTTGCATAATTATATTAAATATTAGTGTTAATGTAGCTTATACACGATTGGAATGCGTAAAGCCAAAACTTCTTTGGGATGAGGAAAAGAGTTTGATGCCTTTTGTACTGTCTTGATCGCTGACTTTTTCAAGATAGAAGATAAAACACCAAGGGCTTGTATATCAATCACCTCACCTTCAAGGTTTAGCGTAAATGAGACCATTGCCTTTCCCTGAAGGCCTCTCTTCTTTGCCAATCTGGGGTAAAAAAGATTTTTCTTGATAAGCGCATTGATAAGAGCTATATTGTCTTGCATATACTGGGCTTCAGAACTTATGGCCGGTTCACTCACCGTTACGACAGAACTTGTGTTTTCTACTTCTTGAACCTGCGTCTTAGAGACGCGTGTCTCTTCTACCGGTTCTGTTTTTTTCTCTTGTGGCTTGAGTACTTTTTCAAGAGGTTTTTTCACTTCGGGTTCAAGTATGGCGACTTGTTTTACGGCAGGTCTTTTTACAGGGATGATCTTTTTTTCCACCCGAGGCTTTTTCACTTTTTTAACACTCTTGTGTACTTTCTTTGTCTCAATGCTCTGTTTTTGCGGTTTATCTTTTTTTTGTTTACAGGGTTTTTCCGCGGGAGGCGCACATAGCTGTATGCTTTGCAAGTCAACAAGAGAGTAGACCTCATGCTTGCTATCTTGCTTCATATAAACCGTCGCTATCAGCAGGCCAAGTGCAATATGTATAGAGATTGAATAGATAAGTGATTTTGATTTTAAGCCCAGAAAATTCATAAACGAATATTACAATAAGCTATGTTACATAAGTGTTAATAAGAAAGAAGTCTAGTGCATCAAAGAAAAGAGTTTACCCAGTAAGGTCTGTTACTTATCTAGGGGGATATAAGTATCTTTTCTTTCATCCGTAAAATCAGAATCAGGTTTTAAAAGCTCTTCATTAAAAGGTGCCGAAGACTTTGGTTTCATTTTTCGTTTACGTTTTTCTGCTTTATAAGCCTTATTAGGAGCATGAAGAACACACACAATAAAACCCTTTAATTGGCTTAACATCCATGTCCTAACACTCTTATGCCATCTCTAGCGTGAAGTATCTGTGATTGATATCATTGAATAACTATTTTTAAAGTTTATTTGGAGGATGTACTTCTCATGCAAATGCGTGAGAAGCGAAAAGAAGGTTTATATCGATCTTTGGTATTCGGGGTAGGCTTCAAGACCACACTCATCAATATCAAGACCTTTCATCTGTTCTTCATCACTTGCTCTAAATGTAAATACCAGATTGATCATATAGATCACAATAAACGAAGAGATAAAAGAAAACACACCTACAACTGCGATACCTTTAACCTGTCCCATCAAGGAAATACCTTCATCAGGATTAGCAGCAAATATTCCTACCGCCAATGTTCCCCAGATCCCATTGACCAAGTGAACAGAAAGTGCACCGACGGGATCATCAATACGTATCTTGTCAAACAAAGGAACCGCAAAAACGACCAAAGCCCCGGCAATAAGGCCAATGATTATCGGCTCATAGATATTATACAGATCAGGACCTGCCGTAATAGCCACAAGCCCACCAAGCGCACCGTTTAAGATCATTGTAATATCAAATTTTCTATAACGTGCATACATAATCAGTCCTGCGATGATCGCACCTGCAAGTCCGGCTGTGTTGGTATTCATAATCGTAAGAGCAACCGCATCAGCACCCTCTTTTGTTGTAATGGAACCGACTGAGCCCCCATTGAAACCAAACCAGCCTATCCACAAAAGAAAAGCACCAAGAACGACTAGAGGAATGTTAGAAGCAGGAATAACACGCACCTTTCCACTTACATAACGTCCCTTTCTTGAACCCATGATCAGAATTGCCGCAAGAAGCGCCCAGCCACCCGTTGAATGGATAACCGTAGAACCTGCCAAGTCGTACATACTAAGGGCCAAGGCCGTATCTTCTAGAAAGTTTGCACCCCAAGTGATATTAACCACCGTAGGATAGATAAAAGCGCCCATTACAACAGTAAAGATGGTAAGTGGAATAATACGTACTCGTTCACTCACCCCGCCACTCATAATATTAACAGTCTTACCGACAAAAGCCATTTGAAACATAAAAGCGGCGTACATGCTTAAAGAACTGTTTTCCCAAGACCCAAAAGCATACTCATAACCAATAAGTAAAAATGCCATAGAGGCAACAGCGTATATCATTGTATTAACGGTGAGCACGGTTGAAACGTTTTTAGTTCGGACCAGACCCGCTTCCAGCATTGCAAAACCCGGTACCATTAAAATAATAAGTACCATAGAAAACAGTACAAAAAGTGTATCTACTATATAAGTAAAATCACTGACCAGAAGATATTCATTCATGTAAAACCCTTAAATTAATGGGCAATTATTACAGATTAGAAGTTAGTAGGATATTAAACCGTCACGACTATTTAAATATTTTCTGCCGCATCGTTTTTATAGTGTTTCTTGTAGAAACAGTTTATTGCTAAGATAATTTTGGGAGCGTGCTTAAAAAGAGGTTCTTAGTCAAAAGACTAAGAATGAGGTGAAACTATATTGCTTCGTTGTCTGTTTCACCTGTTCTGATACGAACGATCTTATCAATATCAGAGATGAAGATCTTACCGTCGCCGATCTTACCCGTACGTGCTGCTTCAACGATTGTATTCACTGCTTGATCAACATTCTCTGCTGAAACCACTAGCTCAATCTTGATCTTGGGAAGAAAATCAACTACATATTCCGCACCACGGTAAAGTTCGCTATGTCCTTGCTGACGTCCATAACCTTTCACTTCACTTACGGTCATACCCGTTACACCGATCTCAGCAAGTGCATCTTTTACGTCTTCTAGTTTGAATGGTTTTACTACCGCTTCAATTTTTTTCATTTTAGATTCCTAATTTAAGTAATTTCACTCAAAAAAAAGTAAAATCATTCACTTTTTTTATGAGGTATCTTTTTATATAACGATATATTAATACAGTCTCGCCAAAGCGAAACTTAATTAAAGGTTGAATCCACGTTCACCGTGAACAGACTCATCAAGACCCATAACTTCTTTATCTTCATTTACACGACGTCCGCCAGTGATAGCTACTGCGATGTAGTAAACGACAACCGTACCTACTAGTGTAAACAGACCAACTACCAGTACAGATTCAAGTTGTACCATGATCTGTCCCATTCTGTCTCCAGATTCTTTAAGTGGACCGTCCCATAATAGTGTTTGATCATTAAGAGCAAAAATACCTGTTGCAACCGCACCCCATAGACCTGCTAGGAAGTGGACACCAAAAGCATCTAAAGAGTCATCATAACCCAATTTCTTCTTAAGCATAGTCACACCGAAGAATGCAAATACTGAACCAATTGTACCGATGATAAACGCACCCGATACATCAACAAAACCCGCTGCTGGAGTAATAGCGACCAGACCGGCGATAGCACCTGTAGCCGCACCAAGAAGTGTTGGCTTTTTATACACGAACCATTCAAGAGCCATCCAAACGATCGTTGCGATAGACGCGGCAATCGTTGTTGTTAAGAACGCTAGACCAGCGATTGCGTTGGCACCAAATGCAGAACCACCGTTAAATCCATACCAACCGAACCATAAAATAGCCGCACCAAGCGCCGTTAAGATAATAGAAGCAGGCTTGATAGCAGATTTAGGATATCCTGCACGTTTACCAACTAAGATGGCAAGAACAAGACCCGCAAGACCACCATTCATATGAACAACCGTACCACCAGCAAAGTCTAGGGCACCCTCGTCAAATAAGAATCCTCCACCCCATACCATGTGTGTGATCGGAGCATATACTACAAGTCCCCAAATAGCAACAAATGCTAACCATGTAGAAAACTTAATACGTTCTATAACTGAACCTGATGCGATCGCAACAGTAATAGCAGCAAAAGTACCCTGGAAGACAACAAATACTAGTTCAGGGAAAGCTCCAAGACCATTAACAGCCGTATAATCTACGCCACTAAGAAACAGCGCGCCAAAGCCGCCAATAACCTTATTCATACCACCATCAGCAGTACCAAATGCAATAGAATAACCTGCTATTATCCATACAACAAAAGCAACTACAAAAGCACCAAATACCATTGCATAAGTATTAAGAACGTTTTTAGAACGTGTCATACCACCGTAAAACAGAGCTAAACCGGCCGGTGTCATCAAAAGCACTAAGGCAGTTGAGATCATCATCCAAGCTGTATCTCCCGTATCAATTTTCGGAGCTTCTTCTGCTAATGCGAGAAGAGGAGTAAGCAGTAACGCTGCAAACAATTTTTTCATTGTACTATCCTTTAAAATAAATCTGAGCTAAGTATAACTTTTGTTTTTTAGTTTATATTCCAATGAATGATTAAAATTTAATCATTTGAAATTTTTATAATACAAGTCAGAACTACTTGTTACCTTTTAACGCTTATTTTTAAATTTAAATCTTTTTTTTAAGCTTTGTTCTTCTGCTTTATCTATAGGTTAAGCCTATCTTAGATATTATCTAGTCAATTTTTAGGAAACTGTGAGTTTTACAGTTTCTATTATATAAGAGGATATGCATGAGCGATTTACTGGAAGACCCCCAGAATATTGAAAATATTAATATAGAAGATACCGTTAAGGCATCATACCTTGATTACTCAATGAGTGTTATCATTGGTCGTGCCCTACCCGATGTTCGAGATGGACTAAAACCGGTTCACCGTCGTATCTTGTATGCGATGGATAAACTTAACCTCTCTGCAGGTGCTAAATATAAAAAATCTGCACGTATCGTCGGTGACGTTATCGGACAGTACCATCCCCATGGTGACAACTCTGTTTATGATGCACTCGTTCGTATGGCTCAAGATTTCTCTATGCGTATGACCCTTGTTGACGGTCAAGGAAACTTCGGTTCTGTTGACGGAGACAACGCAGCTGCAATGCGTTATACGGAAGCGCGTATGACCAAATATGCCGGCGAGTTGATGAAAGACCTTGATAAAGACACTGTAGATATGATCGATAACTACGATGGTACGACGCAAGAACCTTCAGTATTTCCAACACGTGTTCCCAACCTTTTAATCAACGGTTCGTCAGGTATTGCCGTTGGTATGGCAACAAATATTCCTCCACATAATCCTGGTGAGGTTATCTCAGGGGTTATTCACCTTCTGGACAATCCCGATGCCACGCTTAATGACATCATGCAGTTTATTAAGGCACCGGATTTTCCTACAGGAGCAACTATTTATGGTCAAAAAGGCATCTTAGATGCTTATGAGACAGGACGTGGACGTATTAAGCTTCGCGCCAAGACACATATAGAGAAAAAAGGGAACAAGGACGTTATCGTTATTGATGAACTTCCTTATCAAGTGAACAAATCGCGTCTTGTTGAAAATATTGCTATCTTGGTTCGTGACAAGTCAATCGAAGGTATTTCTGAGATCCGTGACGAGTCAGACCGGGAAGGTATGCGTGTCGTGGTTGAACTTAAACGGGACGCAATGCAAGAGATCGTTTTAAACAATCTTTATAAGCAGACAAACATGCAGACTACCTTCGGTATCATCATGTTGGCTATTAAAAACCAAGAGCCCTTTGTATTTAAACTTCTTGATGTACTTCGAACTTTTATCTCTCACCGTAAAACAGTTATCATCCGTCGCACCATCTTTGATCTTGAAAAGGCTAAGGCTAAGGCACATATTCTAGAGGGTCTTAAAAAGGCACTTGATCATATTGATGCCATCATTAAACTTATACGTGCTTCTGCCGACACTGCAGCGGCTAAAGAGGGTCTGATGAATGAGTTCTCATTCTCTGACCTTCAAGCTCAAGCGATCCTTGATATGCGTCTTCAAAAGCTTACGGGTTTAGAACGTGAAAAGATTGAAAACGAACTCGCTGAGCTTCATGCGCTTATCGAGTATCTTGAGTCTATCCTCAAAAGTGAGGAAGTGCTTCACGGTATCATCAAAGAGGAGTTGATTGAAGTACAATCTACTGTAAACACACCTCGACTTACTGATATCGTAGATAATTATGATGATATCGATATCGAAGACCTTATCCCTAATGAGCCGATGGTTGTTACTATTACGCACCGTGGTTATATCAAGCGTGTTCCATTAGCTCAGTATGAAAAACAACACAGAGGTGGAAAAGGCAAGACTGCCGTCACCACTTATGATGATGACTTTATAGAAAGTTTCTTTACATGTAATACACATGATACGCTTCTCATTGTCACAAACCGTGGACAGTTACACTGGTTGAAAGTGTATAAGATCCCAGAAGGTTCAAGAACGGCAAAAGGCAAGGCGATCGTCAACCTTATCAACCTTGTTCAAGATGAAGAGATCCAGTCTATCATTCCGACAACAGACTTTAATGAAGAGAACTCTTTAGTATTCTTCACAAAGCAGGGTATCGTTAAACGTACAAACCTAAGCGAATTTGCAAATGTCCGTTCAAACGGAGTACGTGCGATCGTTCTGGATGATGAGGACGTTCTTGTAACGGCTAAGATCTCGACAAAAGAGACTCAGTACCTCTTTATCCTGACGCATCAAGCTCAGTGTATCAAGTTTGAGATCGGTAAGACAAGAGATCAAGGCCGTACGACTCGTGGCGTTAGAGGTATCAAATTCAAGCATGAAGGTGACTTCGTTATTGACGCAAACATCATATCCAGTGACGAACAAGAGATCTTGACGGTTAGTGAAAAAGGTATCGGTAAACGTACAACTGCTGAAGAGTACCGCTTAACTAACCGTGCGGGTTCTGGTGTTATCGCCATGAAACTTAATAACAAGACAGGAAACTATGTCGTCGGCTGTCTTATGGTTGATGAGTCTATGGACATGATGGCACTTACCAAAACAGGAAAGATGATCCGCGTTGATATGCAGACCATCTCTAAGTCAGGACGTAATACTTCTGGCGTTTATATCATCAAAGGTGATGACGTTCAAAGTATCTCACGTTGTGCCAAGAAAGAAGAAAGTGAAGACGAAAATGAAGGAGAGTCTACTGCAGAGTAGACCTTCTTTAAAGACTCTCTTGATACGAGTCTTTTCTTCGTAACACTTCTTTTCCCCCAACACTTACATTACTTATCAAAGAATCAATTTTATTTTCTGAAGAAACTTATTCGCTTTGCGAAAACCGCCACGGTTAGTTTTGTGAACTCCGCTTCGCTTTTCTAAAGTCCATTGCATTTCTGGAACATACTTTGCTTAATACACTTTAATATATATGATGTAAGGATCTATAATGCCAAAAACTCTATTGATCAGTGTTTTACTTTCAGCTCTTTTGTTTGCTGATGACGCGCCAAAAAATACACCTGAAGAAGCAAAGACTTTACAAACAGTTGACCCGATTGTAGTAACACCTGTCGTTGTCCAACCTGTTGTCGTAGCACCTGTTTCTGAAGAAGAGGCCAATAATGCCTGCCCTCAAAAAATGCAAAAACCACAAAGGCAGATGAATAAGCCTGAGACTGAAAACTATAAGAAGATCCGCATCAATGTTGTTGGACAAGGTGTTGCACCAACAATGACATCTTCTCCTGCTCAAGCATACGCACTTGCAAAACGTGCCGCAATTGCTGATGCATACAGACTTATGGCTGAAAAGATCAAGGGCGTGAGAATCGAAGGTTCTGACAAGATCAAAAACATGATGGTAATGCGTTCAGAAGTTCGTACCTTTGTAGACGCTGTTATTGCTGAAGCTGAGATCATTGAAACAATATTTAAAGATGGTCTTTGCGAAGTAGAGATGGAGTTATCCATAGACCCAAAACAGTGGCGTTCAATTTTAGCTTCGCGCTAAGCCATTGAACCATACTCAGTATGAGTCAAACAAGCCATGGCGCTTTACAAAACAGATATTTCTTTAGTAAAAACCAACGACTTCGTTTTAAAACTGGTTTTGACTCAGTATTAAGTCTACGTAATTTTATACTTTTTTACTTCCTGCTTCTTTCATCATGCTTAAATGCTTCACAGACCTGCATATTAAGCTACCGTGCACAGGTAAAAGATGCGGTAGTTATTTCTCAATCCTTTCATTTTACTCAAGCTATGCAAGATATTCAGGCCAACAAAGGCAAACGGTTGCGTATCTATTCTCCATATGAAACAGACTTAAACACTATGATGCAAAAAAACAGAGATGAGATCATTGACTTTTTGATGAAACAGGGCGTACATACACGTTCGCATGAAAAGATCAACGACTTTAAAAGCTCTTCGCTTATCAGTATCACCATTCCCCCCACCTATGTAACAGTCGATTTTAAAAATGACTACGCTATAATCACGCGATTAATTATAGATTAAATACGCCAACGCTAGGTTTTACTCAGCGTAATGCTCGCGCATGGTTGAGCCATGCTGATTACTTTCTAAACATTAATCATATTTCCTAAGCAAAGGAGTTTCGTGAAGATAGCTATCGTTGAAGATGATATAAATATGCGTAAATCCCTTGAGATCGCTATGGGGGACTATGATGAGTTTGAGATCGTCGCTTTTAAATCGGCAAAGGATGCCCTTGCCAAGCTGGACGATTCATTTGAGCTTATTGTAACAGATATCAATATGCCCGGTATGGATGGAATCGAATTTGTAAAAGTACTGGATGGAAAGTATGAAGTCATCATAATGACGGGAAATGCCACCTTGCAAAAAGCGATTGATTCTATTCAGTTGGGTGTGAAAGACTTCTTACTTAAGCCTTTTGAGATCGAGACCCTTGTCCAAGCGATCAAGCGTTCACATAAGATCCAGGAAGTTGTTAAAAACGCTCCTGCAAAAAAAGCGAAAAAACAGTGTTCGACTTCTTCCTTTGCAGCGTCTTCTCCTGCACTTGAAAAAGCTGTTAATATGGCAGAAAAAGCAGCAAAAACAGATGCTTCTATACTTCTTACAGGTGAAAGCGGCGTGGGTAAAGAAGTCTTTGCCAAATACATTCATGAGACTTCTCCCAGAGC
>Ga0316207_10001873_pt1 | contig 23878 bp, 20 predicted proteins | sample 6weekpyrite_MG_FD_204943 | JGI IMG/M metagenome (GOLD analysis project Ga0316207, IMG submission 204943) | Microbial mat bacterial communities from mineral coupon in-situ incubated in ocean water Damariscotta River, Maine, United States -... | ecosystem: Environmental > Aquatic > Marine >... | reverse complement strand
CTCTCCCATTCAAAGTTCTCTTGAATGGGCCTATCATACTGTCCCATCAAAAGCTCTACCTCAACACTCTCAAACCACATCAAATCATCTGCATAAGCAATATCATTGACACGATTGTTTTCAATAAGATAGGCTCTAAAAAGCATAGGAACCTGCCAGACGAAAGGAGACACGGGCTTGCTTTGAATAAAGTCAAAGATCAAAGCATCTAAACGTGTCTCATCTAAAAGTGCACAAAAATCAGGCATGGCATTGCGAATCACCTCTTCAAAACGGTAATGCACTAACTCTTTATAGATACGAACAGGGTTATTAGCGGCATCGGGGATAGGCGTTTTATCACTGATAAAATCTACAAAACGCCGCTGTACTTCAGCTTCAAGCATAGGATTTCTCAGCTAAAGCGTGTGAGCTAACAATCTTTTCTAAGACCTTATATTCCTCTCTAATTTCATTTAATGAGGGGATATCATTATCACGTTCTATCATTACAGGAGCATTCACATGCTCTAAGGTAAAGTCCAAAAGCTCCCAAACAGAGTTACACACATCCGCACCATGGGTATCAATAATAATGTCATCTTCTTCATAATACGTATGTCCTGCGACATGCATATAGGCAACTTTATCGTGTTCTAAACCTTTAATATAAGCCTTAGCATCAAAGTTGTGATTACGTGCATTCACAAATACATTATTTACATCTAAAAGCATCTTAGCTCCGGACTTATGCATCACTTCATTAATAAAGTCGAGTTCTTGCATCTCAGCATAGGGTACTGTGTAGTAGGTTGCATTTTCTAAGATAAGTCCACGCCCTAAAAAATCTTCAACCTTTTTCACTCTATCACTCACATGCTCAATCATCTGACGTGTTAGAGGAAGGGGAAGTAACTCATAGGTCTGGCCTCCTTCAAAAGAGGAGAAAGAGAGGTGTTCGGAGTAATGTTCTATCTTGTATCTGTCTAAAAAGTCTTTAAGTTCTTTCAAAAACTCCATATTTAAGGCCTCAGGTGAACCAATAGAAAGCGATAAACCGTGGGTCATAATTGGAAATTTTGAAACAACTTCTTCGAAAGCCTCTTTATAATGGTAAGGCATATAGATCCAGTTTTCAGGCGTAATTTCTAACCAATCAGGGCTAAACCCTGAAGGAATAACATCTAAGATATGCTCGCTTCGTAAGCCTATTCCACATCCTTTGATGCCATTTAAGGTACTCATACTAGTAGCTTCTTAACCACACTTAGCAGTTGATTTTTTCTCACCGCCGCATTTACCTGCACCACATTTTGCATCAGACTTTTTCTCTCCACCGCATTTACCTGCACCACATTTTGCATCAGCTTTTTTGCCACCGCATTTTGCATCCGCTTTTTTACCGCCACATTTTGCTTCAGTCGCTTTTTTACCACCACATTTACCTGCACCACATTTACCCTCAGCAAATGCTGCTGTTGCACCTGCACCTGTCATTAATGCTGCACCTAAAATAAGTGTTGCTAATTTTGCCTTGCTTGCCATTGTGAATCCTTTTGATTTTTTGTTTGTTGTCCTAATAGTAACTCATATATAATCTTATGTCTGTAACTAAGATTACATATAATACCATTTCACAATAAGCACAAATACTATACGCACTGTGAAATGGTATAAGAATTACTAATTAGTAAAACGCACCTATTGTAACAGAAGATAATAACATCTGATACATTTAAGTGATAATCGTATTGTAACACTTGGTCTGTGGAGTATTTGTGGAATAGTTGAGAAAATTAGTAACATTAATGTGATAGTCTCACTTGATTTTTGCAGTTTTATACCTAATCTTTTCAATATAAAACTACCAAGAGCTGATTATTATACACAACTCAACCATAAACCTATTACCGCCACCCCTCTCAGTTCATTTTTACGATACACTTAAAAAAGTATATGAACAAGGTCAGAGCATGTCACATAACCATGGAAGCGATCAAAAATTAAGTATCGCCGTTTTTATCAATATTCTTCTCACTGTCGTACAGGTCGTTGCAGGTGTTTTATCGGGGAGTCTCTCTTTAATGGCCGATGCCCTGCATAACCTCAGTGATGCAGGTGCTATCGTCGTGGCCATTGTTGCGCGAAAAATCGGAAACAAGGCCGCTACTACCAGCATGACTTATGGCTATAAACGTGCTGAGATCATTGGTGTTTTGATTAACAGTACAACCCTTATCATTGTTGGCCTTTACCTTATTGCAGAAGCCATTGATAAGTTTTTTAACCCTACGCCTATTGATGGATGGATTGTCTTTTATGTCGCGGGTATTGCCCTGGTGATTGATGTGGTAACCGCCATGCTCACTTACAGTGCCGGGGCCAAAGAGAACATGAACATCAAGGCAGCCTTTATTCATAATGTTTCTGATGCCCTTGCCTCATTAGTAGTAATTATCGCAGGTCTGTTCATCATCTATTTTCAACTCTACATTGTGGATGTCATTGCGACCGTTATGATCTCAACCTATGTCATCTTTCATGGCATTACTCTTTTAAAAAAATCGATTTTTATCATTATGCAAGCGGTTCCTGAGGGGATACAATTGCACGAGGTTAAAGAGGCTCTTGAAGATATCGAGGGTATTGATAGAGCCCATCATATCCATATCTGGCAACTTGACCATAAGAAACTCTTTTTAGAAGCACATATTCTTTTAGATAAAAACCTCGACAGTGATGCACTCAAGACCGAGATACGAGAACTACTCGAAAAAAGGTTTGATATCACTCACTCAACCATTGAGACAAGAGAAAATTAAAAAGTTTTGAAAATATTTAAATGAAGACTCCCCTCCAGATGGCTGCGGCACATAAACAAGTCTAGGGTGCTGCTACGTTCCCGTCCTGACACATTACCAAACATGCCTATTGCACAGGTCTAAAGGGAAGCAGTGAAGATACAAAATATACTCACTGCTTAAAGAGTGCGGTATTATATCGCCGCAGAGCTTAAAAAGTAGTTAGAGGGAGATGCTCTCTATCGCTTTTTTAATACTTTCATAGGCTTGCTCGTAAGGATAATCTGTCTTAGCATCTTTAGCCGAAAGTTCCATATCCTTAGCAAGCTCATACATCTCATTAAATTTAAGGTTGCCTGATGAGCCTTTTATAGAGTGTGCTGCATTAGCAATATCAGAATAGTCTTTTGCACTTATTGCCGCTTCTAACTGCTCTAATATACTTGTACTCTCATCAGTAAAACTCTGAACTAAAATAGGAATATGTTTAGCATTTAAACCTATCTTAGCTGCCATCTCTTCAGCTGACAAGTTTGCATATGATGGTAACTCTAAATTTTGACTCACAGGTTCTCCTTTACGCGGTAAAAACTTATTAAATACTGCCTCTAGTTTAACATTTTCTATTGGTTTAGAGACATAAGCATCCATTCCTGCTTCTAAAAAGCGCTCTTTGTCACCTTTTAACGCATTTGCGGTAACCGAAACAAGAGGAACATGCTGTAGGTGATGTTCATGTTCATACTGTACAATCTTCTCACTGGCTTCTACTCCACCCATGATAGGCATCTGCTCGTCCATTAAAACCAAGGAAAAATTCTCTTGCTTAAATTTTTTATATGCTTCTTGGCCGTCTGAAGTCATGACATAACTCAGACCATATTCATCTAACAAAAGCTTCATCAGCATCTGATTCGCCTTATTATCCTCTGCCACAAGGATGTGTCCTTCATACTGATTTTTCTGTTGTAAACTCTCATCCAAGACCATGTAATCACCTTCTAACATGATTAATATCTTTGCAGGTGTATAAACAGGGACTAAGCAGTTTTCGTTTTCAGAAGGAAAATTAGAGCACAAAACATAAGGCTCTATCTTTGTCGACTTCGTCTGCTCTGCATAAAAGTTCAAGCTCTGTTCACTCGCTTCGGCTTGTATCTGCATTCCCATTGCTTCAAGGTAGCGTCTTACAAGCTGGATATTAAGCGCTGGTGTATCTTCTATATAAACTGCATGTTGTGGATAAGTTCTACCTTCATCAGATTCCGTAGCAGGAACAATCAAACGAAAGAGGCTTCCCTCGCCTAGATCGCTTTCTACCTCAATATCACCACCCATCATCTCACACAGCCGCTGACAAATTGACAAACCTAAACCTGTTCCCCCGTATTTACGTGTTGTTGAGCCTTCCGCTTGCTCAAAAGCAGTGAACATACGTCCGATAGAGTCTTTATCTATCCCACACCCACTATCTTTTACACTGACGATTAAATTTCTATTTGTATATTTAACAGTAACACTAATGCACCCCTTTTCAGGTGTAAATTTCAAAGCATTACTTAAAAAATTACTCACAATCTGCTTGATACGAGTAGCATCTGCCTCAAGGCTATGCGGCAAGTTTGGCTCGATATAGCACAGATACTCTATCTCTTTTTCAAACATTTTAGAGCTAAAAAGTTCCAAAGTATCTGAGAGTACTTTTACAGGGTCAAACCAATGTTTATCTATTAAGAGCTTTCCTTCACGTATCTTCGCAAAATCTAAAATATCGCCTATAATCGTCAATAAATTTTCACCACTATTATGAATGATGTCAAGATAGCGACTATTTTCACTGTCTTTGATACGGTTACGTAAGACATCCACAAAGCCTAAAATAGCATTTAATGGGGTGCGTATCTCATGTGACATATTTGCAAGGAACTGATCTTTTACCCTCTCTGCGGCTAAGGCAGCATCACGCGTTTTAATGAGTTCACTCACATCATACCGAATCGCTAAATACTCCTGAATCTCTCCCTCGAAATCGAGCATAGGAACAATCGTTGTCTCCGTATAATACTCTTGATTTTGTTTATTAATGTTTTTAACAATCCCATGAAAAACCTCTTTTTTATTGAGTTGCTCCCACATCTCATCATCAAAACTTGGGTGTTTTTCATAAGCAGAGAGACTCGACGCTTTTTTCCCGATAAGCTCTTCATTTGAAAAACCACTAATGAGTGAAAATCGCTCATTTGCATAGATAATAATACCATTGGCATCTGTTTTACACACCATGGCACTGTGATCAATGGCGAGGTTATACTCTTCGAAGCGTCGCTTATGTACCTTTGTTTCACGTTGTGCACTATAAATACGTCCACTGTATTGGTTGAGCACTCCTGAAAAGTTTAGATCAAATACGTATGAGACCTCATCAAAAAGTTGTCGGCTAATGCAATCCATATCAAAAAGAGCATCTAACATTGATTTTCTAAAATGCGTACAGATTAAAAAAAGCTCCGCTGAGGAGATATCATGTTCATTAAGATAATCCAAAAAAGCCGCCATAACAGGACAATCTCCTATGGCTTTCTCTTTTTTTACCACCCCAACATAATAATCAAAAATCGCCGTCGCGAAATGCGTAACAAAATACTTCTTCTCAATCTTGTGTGCACTCAGGACCTCCATTACCTCATCAAAACTCACCCATTTTTGTAAAATACGTTCTTTAGCGTCTTCTAGGTAATGGACCTTATCCTCAAGTTCTAAGATCGCTTTCATCAGCTTACCTACCTTTACTTATCATCTATAAAATAAACTTATTACTTGATAGTACCTTATCCAAACAAACCTTAACTTAAAAAAATTATTTAGATACAATTTACTCTTTAAACTCCAGCAAGGAAGATTATGCGATTTTTATTTCTACTTTTGCCTTTGATTATATGGGCTGAACCCTTTCATGATAGTGCAAAGATTAAAAAACTCAGCGCCTCCGTTATCAAAATCTTTACGGTTTCTGTTCCAGCGAACTACTATCAACCTTGGCAGATGCGCGCGCAAAAATTTTCAACAGGCTCAGGTGTTATAATCAACAATAAGCTCATCTTAACAGCAGCGCATGTAGTCTCTAATGGGGTCTACCTTGAAGTGAAAAAAAGCTCCAATCCTAAAAAGTTTATTGCCCATGTAAAATGGATCTCACATGATGCTGATTTAGCCCTTTTAGAGGTAGAAGATGAGAGTTTTTTTGAAAACACCAAACCTATAAATTTGGGTAAATTACCCCACCGACAAGATGGGGTTGCGGTTTATGGCTACCCCCAAGGTGGAAACGAGATCTCCATCACCCAAGGTATCATCTCAAGGATAGAACAGACTGTGTATGTTCATAGTGACTTTGACCTACTCGCCTTACAGATCGACGCAGCTATCAACCCCGGTAACAGTGGAGGTCCTGTCTTTAACCAAGAGGGTGAAATTGTAGGTATCGCCATGCAGTCTCTTAGCACAGCAGACAATATAGGATACCTTGTTCCCACACCTATCATTCAGCACTTTTTAGATGATATCAAAGATGGACGGTATGATGGCTTTGGTGATGATGGTCTTTATATACAGAGCATGGAAAATCGAAGTCTTAAAGAGTATTACCAGATGCAAGGTAGAAACGGCGTACTTATCACCCATGTTATCCCCCATAGCTCATGCGATGGTTACGTTAAAAAAGGCGATGTCTTACTTAAAATTGATGGGCATGAGATCTCTGATGACGCAACGATTTTAATGGATGGAAATGGCCGTGTAGCAGCGAACTACCTCATCCGTGCGCATCATATCAACGAAACATTTGAACTGACACTCTTACGAGATGCTAAAGAGATTACACTCAAGGTGCCTTCTAAGGCGATGGTCGACCTCATCCCTTTTGAGCATGATAAGTTGCCAAGATATTATATCTATGGAGGCGTTGTTTTTATGCCCCTAACAAAAAACTACCTCTTTGAGTGGGGTCGAAACTGGGCGCAAAAAGCACCCATTCGCTTTACTGATATCGTTAAAAATGCCAATTTCCCCGATGAAGAGCATAGTGAAGTGGTCTTTATCCAAAGTGTCTTAGCCGACAGAGAGAATGCTGGATACGAGATGGCAAACATTATTGTCACCGAGGTCAATGGTGTCAAGGTTGACTCTTTTGAGACCCTAGTGCAGACTCTAGAAGAGACCCAATATGAAAACGCAAAGATTACCCTTCAAGGAGGAAGTCAAATTATTCTTGAAAAGCACAAGGCCAAAGAGGCAAATGCCCGTTTACTGCAGCGCTACAGGATTAAAAACAGCGCACAACTGCAATGATCTATATCTTGTGTGCCTTCGAGATCGAGGCAAGAGCCCTGATCGATCACTACAAACTGCACAAGCGTGTGCAAGAAAGCTACAAGTGTTTCTATAATGAAGAACTCACTATCTTTATCACTGGCATGGGGCAAGAACATGCCCAAAAGGCAACACAAACTCTATTTAAAACATTTTCCATTCAAAAAGATGATGCCTTTATCAACCTTGGCATCTGTGCAGGACAAGCAGACTATGAGATAGGCACTCTTTTACAGATAAAAAGCCTCAGCGATGGTGAACAGACATATGCATTAGAGATACAAGAGAGTGAGATTCCCTCTGTCTCATGTTTTAGTGCTAAAGCACCTCAAAGCCAAGCCCTCAAAGAAGATATAGCAGAGATGGAAGCAATGGGTATCTACCTTGCTTTACAAGAAGCCTCATCTTCCAATCCTATCAATTTTTTAAAAATAGTCTCAGACCATTTCAAACCTAGTAAAATGGACAAGGCCTTTGTGCATTCTTTAATTCAGCAAAACCTTATCCCAATCAAACAGCACATAAGCCAACTCAAAAAGAGAGACGTATGAAACCAAAAATCGCCTTACTCAGTGGAAGTAGTTCAGGAATAGGAAACGCCATAAAAAACCGACTCTTAAACCTCGGTTATAAGGTTTATGGCCTTAGCAGAAGTCCTCAAGAAAAGAGCGAACATTTCTACCCTCTTGAATGTGATATCACCGATACAAATAAACTCGAATCCTTAATCAAGGAAGTACTTAAAAATGAGGAATTAGACCTGCTCATAAACGCTGCAGGAATAGGAAAGTTTGAACCCCATGAAGAGCTAAGTCCCTCTCAAATCAAAAACATTATCGATACCAACTTAACCGCACCCATCATTCTCTCTTCACTTTGCCTAAGAAGCCTCAAAAAAAACCAAGGCAAGATTATCAACATCAGCTCCATTGAAGCCCTAAAAGCCTCAAAATTTTCAGCCACTTACTCTGCTTCAAAGGCAGGTTTACACCACTTTGGAAAAAGCCTCTTTGAAGAGGTAAGAAGATCAGGTGTTAACATCATCTCCATCCACCCTGATCTCACCCAAACCCCCTTCTTTGACGAGCTTCATTTTGAACCCAAGGCAGATGAAGGGATGCATCTAAAACCCGATGATATTGCTCAAAGTATCGAAGATATCTTAAAGATGCGAAAGGGTGTTAGTATTACAGAGGTCACTCTTCGCCCACAATATTTTGGGATTCAAAAGAAATAGGCATATTTTTTGCTTATAATAGGCACTATTAGAAGGATAAACAATGCTTGACGGTGCAAATATACTTATCACAGGGGGGACAGGAAGCTTTGGAAAACAGTATGTCCGAACGATTCTAGAGCGCTATAAACCCAATAAAATCATTATCTACTCCCGAGATGAGCTCAAACAGTATGAGATGGCCCAAAAGTATAATGACCCTTGCATGCGTTACTTTATTGGAGATATCCGCGATCTTCAGCGTTTAGAAAAGGCGATGAACGGGGTAACGCATGTGGTACATGCTGCCGCACTTAAACATGTTCCTATCGCTGAGTATAATCCGATGGAGTGTATCAAAACCAATGTTAATGGGGCACAAAATGTGATTGATGCTGCCTTAAGAACAGGGGTGAAACAAGTCATTGCGCTTTCCACTGATAAGGCATCAAGCCCTATTAATCTCTATGGCGCATCCAAACTCGCCTCAGATAAGCTCTTTGTCGCCGCTAATAATATCAAAGGTGATAAAGATATCCAATTTTCAGTAGTGCGTTACGGGAATGTCTTATGCTCACGCGGTTCGGTTATTCCCTACTTTAAAAAGCTCGTAGAAGAGGGCGCCACTGAGTTGCCTATTACCGACCCACATATGACGCGTTTTTGGATTACTTTGCAAGAGGGTGTTGATTTTGTACTAAAAAACTTTGATCGTATGCAAGGGGGTGAAATTTTTATTCCTAAAATCCCTTCTATGAACATGGAAGATATGGCCAAGGCTGTCTTTCCTGATATGAAGCAAAAAACCGTTGGGCTACGACCCGGTGAGAAGATGCATGAGGCGATGTGTGCCCAAGGTGATTCACACCTAACACTCGAATTTGATGACCATTATGTGATTCAACCTAGTATTCAATTTACCCATCAAGTTGATTTTAGTAAAAATGGCCTCGGTGAAGTGGGTAAACCTGTTCCTTTAGGTTTTGATTATAATTCCAAAGAGAACACCATTTGGCTTGATGCTAAAACCCTCTTAGAAAAAATAAAACTCACCGAATTAGAAGAGAAATGATTCCTTACAGTACCCAATTAATAGATGACGATGATATTCAAGCTGTAACTGATGTTCTAAAGTCTTCACACCTCACGCAAGGCTCTCAAAATGAAGCCTTTGAGCAAGCCTTATGTGATTATACCGGGGCTAAATATGCCGTCACTTTCAACTCTGCCACCTCTGCACTCATGGGAGCTTATGATGCGGCAGGCATAGGAGAAGGAGATGAGATTATCACTACCCCTATCTCCTTTGTTGCCACCTCAAATATGGCAATAGCCCTAGGCGCTAAACCTGTTTTTTGTGATGTAAAACTTGATGGGAACATTGATGAACGTTTGATTGAAAAATGTATTACCTCCCGCACTAAGGCCATCGTTCCTGTTGATTTTGGAGGGAAGGTCGTCGCCTTAGACAGTATTCAGGCCATCGCCTCTAAGCATCAACTTTTGGTTATTGAAGATGCCTGTCACGCCCTAGGTTCAGAACTTAATGGCACAAAAATCGGTTCTATCTCTGATATGACAGTTTTCTCCTTTCATGCCATTAAACCAATCACCACAGGAGAAGGGGGTGCTGTCCTTACTAATAATGAGGCCTACGCTACTAAGCTACGTCGTTTTCGCTCGCATGGTATTATCAAAAAACAGTTATGGAATATGGACATGGTTGAGATGGGATACAACTTCCGCCTGACCGATATTGCCGCAGCATTAGGGCTATCTCAAATTAAAAAGCTTGATGATTTCATTTCAACACGAGATAAGATTGCAGCGTATTATGATGAGAGGTTTAAGGGACATAAACTTTTTCAGACCATTTCAATACCTGAAAATGAAAGATCCGCAAGGCACCTCTACCCCATCACCCTTATCCCCTCTTTACAATGTCCTAAAGAAGATATTTTCAAGGCTCTGCATGACAAAGGCATAGGGGTGCAAGTTCACTACAAACCCATTCATCAAAATTCCTATTATAAAAAGCTTTATGGAGAACAACGCTTTGTAGTCGCCGAAGATTTTTACCGTTCAGAACTCTCCCTGCCTTGTCATCAAAAAATGTCTCTTAAAGACGCGAAATTTGTTGCTGACACTTTCTTAGAAATCCTAGAGCACTACGCTTCTAAAGGATGTTCTTTCTAATGAAAGTAGCCATCATTCCCGCACGTGGCGGAAGTAAACGTATTCCAAAAAAAAATATTAAAGCATTTTGCGGTAAACCTCTGATTGCTTACTCCATTGAGGCAGCTTTAAAGGCTGAGATTTTTGATAGGGTTATAGTCAGTACTGATGATGAAGAGATAGCAAGAATCGCAAAAACCTATGGGGCTGAAGTCCCTTTTATGCGTCCAGCTGAGCTTTCAGATGATCATACTGCCACCATTCCTGTAATAGCCCACGCCATACAAGAGCTTCAAAACGAGGAGCCCGTAGAACTTGCCTGCTGTATCTATGCCACAGCACCCTTTCTTCAAACACACTATTTAAAAGAGGCCTATGCTCTTCTACTCAAAGAGCAGTGTGATTACACCTTTAGTGCTACAAGCTTTGCCTTTCCCATTCAACGCGCCATTAAACTTGATGAGAGCCAACATGTACAGATGTTTTATCCTGAACACTTTAGCACCCGCAGTCAAGACCTTGAAGAGGCTTACCATGATGCAGGACAGTTTTATTTTGGAACAACAGAGGCCTGGTTAGAAGCAAAAGCCATCTTTGCAAAGCACTCTAGCGTGGTTATCTTACCAAGGCATTTGGTTCAAGACATCGATACCTTAGAAGACTTTACACGCGCAGAGCTTATGTATAAGGTCATGCAAAGTGACTAAGACCCTTTTTAGAGCAGATAGTTCACCGACTATTGGATTGGGGCATATTAAACGTGACCTTGTATATGCTCAAAGGCTCAAAATAGCTGATATCACTTTTGCTTGCTTTGAAAACAGCCTTGAGCTTTCTTATCCTACTTATCAGCTCAAAACCAATGAAGTTGATGAGCTTATAACACTGTGTCAAAATGAAGCGATTGAGCATCTTATCATTGATCATTATGGCTTTAACTACGAAGATGAAAAAAAGCTCAAAGAGGCTCTTAATATCACACTTAGCGTATTTGACGATACTTACAAGAGACATTATTGTGATGAGATTATTAACCATAATATCAGTGCTGATAGCACAAAATACACCTTGGAACCCTTTACTAAAGTCAAGGTCATAAGTCCCCTAATACGAGATGAATTTAAACAGATAAAACAAAGAGACAGAACCCATAAGACACATGAAGTCATGATCTGTATGGGAGGCGTAGATAGCCTCAACCTTACACCTAAAATCATTCCCTTATGCCAAGACTATCAAAAAATTCATGTTGTTACCTCTGATAATAATCCCCATTTGGCTGATCTTCAAGCCATGCAAAACATTACTTTGCATATCAACACAAATGCAATGGCAGAACTGATGAATACTTGTGACCTTGCTATCCTTACCCCAAGCGTTGTCGTACATGAAGCCCTGTATATGCACCTACCTTTTATCGCTATCAAAACCGCTTCTAATCAAGATGACATCTACACGCACCTTAAACAGAAGGGCTATAATGTACTTGACGATTTTGATGAGGCACAACTCAAAGCTTATATTGAAACAGAAATGAGTAGCTACCCGCTTTTAGATTTTGCCATTCGTAAGAGCATGGATGAGGACCTAATGCCTCTGTTTGATCTGGTAAATGATCCACTTGTTCGTGAACTCTCTCTATCGACCGAAGCAATTAGCCTCTCAACCCATACCCAATGGTTTCAAAACAGTATGAAAGACCCTTTAATCTTGATGTTTACCCTACTGGATGCAAGAGCTAATTTTTTAGGTCAGTTGCGATTTAATCTTCATGAAAAGGGTAAGGCTATCATTAGCATCTCTTTGGTGTCAAGCTCACGTGGATTTGGCCTTGCCTCTAAGGTTTTATCACAAGGTCTTAAAATCATCTCAAAGCTTCAACCTGAACGAGAAGTCGTCGCGCTTATCAAAGAAGCCAATACGGCTTCTATCAAAAGCTTTGAAAAAGCGGGCTTTAAATACACCAAGACACAAGAACACGTCTTGTACTACACCCTAGGAGGCAAAAATGCATAAGATTTATATTGGCTCAAAAGAGATCTCTCAAGAAGCCCCCGTCTTTATCATTGCCGAACTCTCAGCAAACCATGGTGGCAAAATAGAGATAGCCAAAGAGAGCATTAAAGCCGCGGCACAAGCGGGTGCAGATGCTATTAAACTTCAAACCTACACTGCTGACACCATTACCCTTAATTGTGATAACGAATATTTTCAGATTAAACAAGACACTTTATGGGATGGACAGACCCTCTATAGTCTTTATGAAGAGGCCTATATGCCTTGGGAGTGGCAAAAGGAGTTAAAAGAGTATGCTGAGTCTTTAGGACTTCTTTGTTTCTCTTCTCCTTTTGATAAAAGTGCCGTTGACTTTTTAGAAGGCCTGGATGTACCTGCGTATAAGATTGCCTCGTTTGAGATTACAGATATCCCCCTTATTGAGTATGTTGCGAGTAAGGGAAAACCTGTCATTATCTCAACGGGAATTGCAACCAAAGAAGATATCAAAGAGGCGTTAGAGGCCTGTCATCGTATGGGTAATCACGATATTATCTTACTCAAATGTACCTCAGCTTACCCTGCTCCTTTAGAAGAAGCTAATCTTCTTACTATCTCTGACCTATCTAAAGAATTTGATTTGATAGCAGGATTCTCCGACCATACCTTAGGTATAACTGCACCCATAACAGCGGTTGCCCTAGGGGCGAAAGTCATTGAAAAACATTTTATCTTAGATCGAGATATTGGTGGGCCGGATGCCTCTTTTTCTTTAGATAAGGAGCAGTTTAGCCAGATGGTCAAAGCCGTAAGAGAGGCTGAAAAACTTTTAGGCAAGGTCTCTTATGAACTAAGTGACAAGAGTAAAAAATCAAGAGAATTTTCACGTTCACTTTTTATTGCTGAGGACGTACAAGCAGGGGATATCTTAAATGAGAACAATGTACGTTCAGTACGACCTGCCTTTGGAATGCCTCCAAAAGAGTATAAGAAGGTCTTAGGTAAACGCTTTAAAGAGGCCTATACAAAAGGAACACCTTTGTCTTGGGAGCTTATCCAGTGAGTCTACTCAAGATTGCGGTTGTCTCTCATGACGCGGGAGCCTCAGAAATTCTTGTGGCTTATATCAAAGCGCATGAAAAGCAGGCCAAGTGGACACTTTATGCGCCTTATGATTCTCCCTTTGAAACGATTGCGCAAAGAGAGGGATTACAAACACAAACCTCATTAGATCTTTATGACTTTGATGCACTTTTTTTTGGAACAGGTTGGCAAGAGAGAATTGAAAGGGAGTTTGTTAAAGAAGCAAAACGAGAGGGAATACCTTCTTTTGCTTTTTTAGATCACTGGAGCGCCTACCGAGAAAGGTTTGATTATCCAAATAAAGACTGGCGAAGAAACCTTCCCAATTTTGTTGTGGTCAGTGATGAAAAAGCACAAAACCTTGCCAAAGAATTTGCCTTAGCCGAAGTGATACGCGTGAATAACTTCTATCTTCACCAACAGATAACACAATTTCAAGAAGAAGCAATCACACCAAATGAAAATTTGCTTTTTTTAAGTGAGCCTACTGAAGAGGTAGCTTTGAATACCTATGGAGATAAAAACTACTGGGGGTTTACCCAATACAGTGCCTTAAAAGAGATACTTGATAATTTTGAAAAGTTTAATTGTCAAGGCTTACATATCCGCCTGCATCCTTCTGAGCAGAAGCATGCCTATACAAAGCTCTTAAAACAATATCCTCACATTAAGTCTCAGATCTATCCTGCTGCTTTCATCCCCCTAGAAAAAGATCTACTTCGTGCTAAAGCAATCATTGGTTTTGATACAATGGCGCTTTATACTGCCGCTCTTTTAGCCAAACCTGTCCTCTCTTTTTTACCTTCAAAAAAGAGAGATTTTTGTCTCCCTCTTCCTAGTTCACATCAACTAGGGAGTCTTTCAAATTTAGAACCAGTACATCTAAAACCTCTAAAACTCAGTTTAAAAAGTGATGGTATAAATTTTGCTGTAATTGAGCAGAAAATTAAGGAGTTCAAGGCATGTTAAAAGCAGCAATTGTGGGGTGTGGTAATATTGCAGGCTTTTTAGATGCTCCCCAAGATGAAAATATCTTAACCCATGCCCATGCCTATGAAAAACATGAAGCCGTCGAACTTATCGCAGTATGTGACCCTGACCTTGAAATACGACGTAACTTTATCAAAAAATGGAATCAAAACATCCGTCATTATGACACCTTTAAAACACTTTTAAGCCATCAAAAAATTGATATCGTCTCTATCTGCTCTCCCACTGCTTTTCATTTCCAATCCCTTGTACTAGCACTTAAAGATGAGAATATTCAAACCATCATCTGTGAAAAACCCTTTGTCCAAACCCAAGAAGAACTTGATGAACTTAAGATACTCATGCATATTCATCCTAAGAATATTCTCATTAATTTTATGCGCCGTTTTGATCCTAGTATCCAAAGAGTAAAGCTCTTACTCGAGTCAAAGGAGTTAGGAAAGGTCTTTACCTTTAATGCAAGGTTTACCAAGGGTCTTTACCATAATGGCTCTCACATGCTTGAACTCATTGAATACTTGTGCGGTAATATTACTGCCTTAAGAAGTTGTCATCACCATCAAATAGATAATGATTTTTATGGAAACTTTGCCCTATCTTGTGGAGAGGTTGAAGGCATGGCCCAAAACTTCTCAGGAGAAAACTATGCACTGTTTGAACTCGAGATTATCTTATCCAAGGCGCGTGTGCTTATTAAAGACTTAGGGCATCGTATCGAAGTTGAGACCATAGCCCCTTCTAAGCGGTACCAAAACTATTTTGATCTCAACACTACACGTACCTTTGAAGATAGTATGAAGTACAACTTATATAACACCCTAAACTTTGCTTTTAAACAAAAAAATGACACCTTTACTCAGCATCTTCGCCTGAGTCAAAAACTACTCGATATTAAAGCCCAATTACCCACTACCAATACGCTAGAATGGAAGACAGATGAATAAACTCGCAATCAAAGGTGGAGAGAAACTCCGTACTGAACCCTTTCCTGCTTATAACACCATAGGCATTGAAGAGGAAGAGGCCACCCTTCGTGTCTTACGTTCTGGTAAACTCTCCACTTACTTAGGTACCTGGCATAATGATTTTTATGGGGGCACTGAGGTTCAAGCACTTGAAAGAGCTTGGGAAAAAGCCTTTAAGGTAAAACATGCCATCTCTGTCAATTCTGCCACCTCTGGACTTTACGCTGCCGTAGGTGCAGCAGGTATTGGACCTGGGGATGAAGTTATTGTCTCTGCTTACACTATGTCTGCATCTGCGACAGCTGCCTTAGTTTATGGTGCCATCCCTGTTTTTGCAGATATTGAAGCAGATTATTATTGCCTTGATGTTAATGCTATTAAGGCAAAAATCACACCAAGAACTAAAGCGATTATCGTGGTAGATATTTTTGGTCAGGTCTATGATATTGATGCTATTAATGCCTTAGCCAAGGCCTATAATCTTAGTGTTATTGAAGATGCGGCCCAAGCACCTGGCGCAATGTATCAAGATAGGTATGCAGGTACCTTTGGGGATATGGGAATTTTTTCGCTTAATTATCACAAGCACATCCACTCCGGCGAAGGAGGTATCATCGTCACTGATAATGATATCTTAGCCGATAGACTTAGACTCATACGCAACCACGCTGAAGCTGTTTTATCTGCTCGTGGGGTTAAAGACCGAACAGAGCTCGTCAATATGATAGGCTTTAACTACCGTATGACAGAGATTGAGGCAGCCATTGCCCATGAACAGTTAAAAAAACTACCTTCTCTTTTAGAGGAGCGTATTCAAAACACTACTTATCTCAATGAACAACTCAATAAGATTCCTTGTCTTAAAGCGACTAAGATTCGTCCTTTAAGTAAGCATGTCTTTTATGTGCATGCCTTAGAATTTGATGAAACCGTAGCGGGTATGCATCGTAATACCTTCATTGATGCGGTCAAAGCAGAACTTCCTAAGACCTTACTGCGAGATGAGTCTGATGTTCTCTTATCTTATGGTTATGTCAAACCTCTCTACCTGCAACCTCTGTATCAAGAAAAAATCGGTTTTGGAAAAGAGGGTTTTCCCTTCAATCTAAGTGACATAGAGTACCCTCAAGGCTTATGCCCTCTAACCGAAAAGATGCATAATGAAGTACTTGTTACCCACGAGTTTATGCGTCCTGGTATGTCGCGAAAAGATATGGATGATGTTATTGCTGCCTTTAATAAAGTGTGGGAGAATAAGGATGAACTGCTATGAATGAGCTTCCACTTTTAGAGGGAAAACGTATTTTTCTTCGTACCCTGTGTATGGAAGATGCTGATGGGAACTACCCGCATTGGTTTAATGACCCTGAGGTGACAAAATACAACTCCCATGGAGAGAGAACCTACACTAAAGCAATGGCACAAGAGTATATCAAGATGGTTTCTAAGGCTTCCTCTGCTCATGTTTTTGCCATCATTGAAAAGAGCACCAACACCCATATCGGTAATATTTCCCTACAGGCCATTAACCTAAAAGCACGTAATGCAGAATTTGCTATCTTAATAGGAGAACCACGTGTTTATGGAGGCGGTATTGGAGAAGAAGCGGGTAGGCTTTTACTCGAATATGGCTTTAAGAAACTTGCTTTACATCGTATCTACTGTGGTACCTCATCTAATAACCTAGGCATGCAAAAACTTGCCCTAAAACTAGGAATGCAAAAAGAGGGTTGTAGGCGTGATGGCCTTTTAAAAAATGGAAAATTTGCCGATATTATAGAATATGGAATTTTAGAAGATGAATACACAAAGGAGGCCCTATGACTAAAAAAATAGAAACTATACCTACGGGTCAGGATGATGAATACGGACAACCTCTGTACAAAGACCATTTACAGTACTGTACACGGTGTTGTATGCCAAGTTCAAATGAGGGGATGCAGTTTGATGAGTTAGGCGTTTGCCTTGCTTGTAGAGCCCAAGAGCAGAAAATGCGTATTAACTGGAAAGAGTCTGAAAAACAGTTGCGTGAAATTTTTCAAGAGTATAAAGAAAAAGCAGATGATAATTATGACTGTATCGTTCCTATCTCTGGGGGAAAAGACTCTGTCTTTCAACTGCATGTCTTAACCAAGGTTTATGGAATGAAACCCCTTGCGGTGACCTTTAATCATAACTGGTATTCTGAAACAGGGAAGTTCAACCTTGAAAATGCCCTTGAGAAACTCGAAGTTGACCATATTATGTTTACGCCCAATAAAGCACTTGTTAAAAAGCTCTTTGTAAAATCTTTTTACAAAATAGGTGATTCATGTTGGCACTGTCACGCAGGTATAGGTGCCTTTCCTCTGCAAATTGCTGTGAAGTTCAACATTCCTCTTCTTATCTGGGGAGAGTCGGTGTGCGAGTCAAGTGGACGCGCGGATTTTAAAGAGCATGTTACAAAGTTTGATAGAGACTACTTTACAAAGGTTTCGGCAAAACTCTATCCAGAGCAGATGATTGACGAAGAGATTACTCGTAAGGACCTTAAACCTTTTGAACTCCCTTCGTATGAAGAGGTTGAAAAACTTGGTCTCGTGGGTCTGCACCTAGGGGATTATCTTTTTTGGGATGATGAACGCCAAATGGAGTTTATTAAAAAAGAGTACGGTTGGAAAGAAGAACGTCGCCCTGGTCACTATAAAGGCTTCAAGGGTAATGAATGTAAGTTCGAAACTATGCACGATCATATGAAGTTTGTAAAGCGTGGTTTTGGTCGGGGAACGGATCAGGCCTCTGCTGATGTAAGAGCAGGCTTATTAACACGTGAAGAAGGGTTTGAGATTGCTAAAAAGTATGATCAACAACGTCCCGTCTATTTAGATGAGTTCTTAGATATGGCCAACATTTCTGAAGAGGAGTATACCAATACACTCAAAGCAATGCGTCAAGGCAAGTTTAGGGAGCATGAGTGAGTCACCTCTACACCCTTACTGCGACTGAGTTAAGAGAAAAACTTCTCTCAAAAGAAATTTCTCCTGAAGATATCACCGCCTCTTTATTAGAACGCATTAAAACAGTTGATTCAGATATTAAGGCATGGACCTATTTAGATGAAGATGTCATTCAAACACAAGAGCAAAAAATAAAAAGCCTTGATATCAGCACCCATCCTCTTTATGGTATCCCTATTGGTGTAAAAGATATCTATAACACCTTTGATATGCCCACACAGATGGGCTCACCTATCTGGAAGGACTTTACGCCTGGTAATGATGCAAGAATGGTACATTACCTTCGTCGTCAAGGCGCTCTTATCTTAGGCAAAACGGTCACGGCTGAGTTTGCGGTACATTATCAAGATATTACCCACAACCCGCATGATCTTAAACGCTCACCGGGTACCTCATCCAGCGGTTCAGCCGCAGCTGTGGCTTCAGGCATGGTGCCCATAGCCTTAGGATCACAAACAGCAGGTTCTATTGGTAGACCTGCCTCTTATTGTGGTATTTATGGCTTTAAACCCTCGTTTGGTGTACTGCCTCGTATTGGTGTCTTAAAAACGACCGACTCTTTAGATACCTTAGGGTTCTTTGCCCGTAGTGTGGATGACTTAGCTCTTGCTTTTGAGGCTTCTAGGGTGCATGGTGAAAATTATGAGTTTGTTCATAAATATATAGACCATTATCAAAAAGACCCCGAAAAAATTTATCAAGTCGCTATCATCAGACATCCAAAATACACTGAAGCCTCTAACATTGCCAAAGAGAGTTTTGAAACATGGACTAACGGTATTGAAGACGCTAGCATTCAACTCCACTATATTGAACTTCCAGAGTATATTGATGAGATATATGCGCTTCATCAGATTATCTACGATAAGGCACTGGCCTACTACTTCAAAGATGAATATAGCGAACATACCCTAATGAGTCCCATCTTTTATGACATCATCCAAGCCGGTCAAAAGATTTCAACCCAAGAGTATACACAGGCCCTGCAAAGACAATCTGAACTCACACAGAAATTTAGTCAATGGATGGATTCTTATGATATTTTACTTACCCTAGGTGCTGCAGATGAGGCGCCTATAGGACTGACAACACCTGACTTACCTGATTCAAATCTTATTTGGACTTTTTTAGGTCTTCCTAGTATAATGATGCCAGTTTTAAAAGGTGAGAATGACTTACCCCTCGGTGTACTTGCTATTGCCAACAAATATCAAGACCCATTATTACTTGACTTTGTACAAAGTTTAAAGGCATCATCATTCATTACTGATGTGAGTATCATTTAATTTGCAAGGAAATACATGACAACCTATGAAAAAAACATAGAAGCTTTAGTCTTAGAACAACCTAACTTAGCCGTTCAGATTTTTCAAATCACAGAAAATAAAAAATATGAAGTTTTTCAAGGAGAAGATCCTGTTGCTATTAATATTTTAGATGTAGAAAAAAATATCTTACTTTATGATAATCCTATTAATGATGTTGTTGCTCTTGCTGAACTTAGTAAGGATAAGGAGAATCTACCTTTTCGTTATTTATATGGTATAGGTAATGGTGTATATTTAAAAATGCTTCTTTCTCTACCTGAGCTTAAAAGAGTTGTTTTAATTGAAGAAGAACTTGAACTTTTATATATTGCCTTTAACCTTATTGATTTTAGTGAAGAGATCAAAACAAAAAAACTCTCTATCATCATGGCCTCTGAGTTAAATTATTCAATTGCTTATTCCTATCTAAACCATACGGATTCTAAACTATTTGCACGCTTATTTGATTTAGAATTTTCTTCAAACTACTATACCCATGCAAGTGATTTGTATAAAAAATCCTTAAATACTATGACTGAGGCCTTCACTCATGTTATTGTTGGTCATGGGAATTCACCTATTGACTCACTTGAAGGCATTGAAAACCACTTTAAAAACCTTCCAGACATGATAAAAAGTCCCAAGTTCACAAAAATTTTAAAAAGTGCGAAGAAACAGACCGCTGTTATTGTATCAACAGGTCCTAGTTTAACCAAACAGATACCTCTACTTAAAAAAATTAAAGATCATGCTTTAATCATTAGTGTTGATGCTTCATTTCCCATACTCGAAAAACATGGAATCAAACCTGATTATGTCACTGTTTTAGAACGTGTTCCGGAAACAGCAAAGTTTTTTGAAAATAACAGCTTAGCGTTTCAAAAAGATGTTAATTTCCTTTGCGTCTCTATCATACATGAAGATGTCAAAAATGCAATAAGAGAAGGGAATCTTATCTTACAGATGCGACCGCATGGATACACAAAGTATTTTGAGCTTGATGAGTATGGTTACATTGGTGGAGGAATGAGTGCCGCCAACTTGGCTCATGAACTAGCTGTTGTGCTAGAGGTTGATAATATCATCTTTATTGGGCAGGATCTTGCCTTTGGTGAAGATGACACTTCTCATGCTCAAGATCATACTTTTACAGTCAATGAAGAGAAGACAGAAGGGCATGATATCTTTGTTAGAAAATATGGGGGAGAAGGTGAAATTCGCACAACTTTTTACTGGAAACTCTTTAAAGATGGGATAGAAGACCTCATTCATAAAACAGCTAGCTTCATTAAAACAGTGAATGCTACAGAAGGTGGTGCAAGAATAAACGGTTCTATAGAGCTTAGTTTTGAAGATGCCATTAACCAATACGTAGACATGAATTTTAAGAAAACAGCTGTTCCTCTTGTTTATGCTGATGCAAATGAACAACAAGTCTATCAACAGAAAATTATAGATAAAACAAATCATATGCTTAAAATGGCTGTTGATATTCAAGAAGAGGTTGAGGATCTTTTTCTAGAAGTGCAAGAGGTTTCTGAACATCTAGTTAAACTTAGCGAAGATAACAGGCTTGAAGAGATAGACTTTAACACCCTTGAAGATATCAATACTAAGATTGATAAGGTTAAAGAATATACCGATGAATTTGAGTTTAACCAACTATTTATGGATGTTTTACAGTCTCAAATCGTTAACCTTGAGATAGAGTTTGCTCCTAATTTTATTACCGCTACTAAAACAGACATTGATAAAAAAACAAAACTTATTGATTGGGTTATGAAACATCGTTACTGGTTATTTGTCTTTGCTGGTGGTTTAGATGCTCAAAGAGAAACAGTCATAAAGTCAATTTCAAAATGGCCTAAAGAGTATTTAGACCATATTATCATTCCTAAGAAAAAAGAGCACGATTATGACGAAGAAAAGTACAATAGACTTGTAGAAAAATCAAAAAAAGAGCAAGAACAAAGAGAATCTCAAATGAAAGAAAGCCTTGATAATATAGCAGATCAACTAGCTGGTTTAAACAAATAAAATTTGCTTTGAACTAATATTATTCAGTTATGAGAGAAATTTTTGGAAGACTTTTAAAAGAATGTACTCGTGATGACTATCTTTTAATACTGAAGTAGTAAGAATACATTTTCTAAAGAAGTGTACCCGTCGCTATGCGACTAGTTTTTCACTACTGAAGTAGTGAAAGTACATTTTATAGAAACATCCTTCGTAGCTTACGCTACTTCACCAGTTTACTGAAGTAAACTTAGGACGTTTTCTAAAGGAAAAACCTTAGCCTTTACTATTGTAAAAGGCTAAGAACATTCTGTTGAATCGCATTCGCTTGACTCATTGCATATGACCCTGACTGTGCAAGAATATTATGTTTAGAGAAAGTCGCTGATTCAGCTGCAAAGTCAACATCACGAATCTGAGATTCTGCTGCCTTAACATTTACCTGTGTTACAGAGATATTGTTCACGACTGATATAATCTGATTTTGAGCCGAACCAAGGTCAGCACGGATACTATCAAGTAGCTTTTGAGCTGATTGAGCAACATCCATTGTCATCATTGCACCTTTAAGACTCGTTAGGCCAGCTCCAATTCCACCTGATAAAGCAAGCCCTTGAGCTGAATTCGCTGCTGCACCAATAGCCAAGGCTTCTACAGAAGCAATATTTGACCTAGCATCTGCTAAATTTACGTTCGCTTCAAAACTCGCTGAAATAAGACTATCTGCACCCGCTGAGACAACAATATCAGAACCATCTTGGTTGCTCAGTGTAAGGCGTCCATAGTTTGTTCCAACAGCACCAGCAGGTCCACCTGCTGTAGCAGATACAACCATACCACGGCCATCAACAGATGTTAATTCTAAACGACCATCTGAAGTTGTTGCTGCTCTAACACCTGTCTCTGATGTTTTTGCGTTAATAGCGTTAATCAATGTCCCGTTCGCATCATTTGCTTGTGCACTAAAATCACCAATAATAATTCCATTGATTTTAAATCCACTAATATTTCCAATAGCAATCGGTGCATCTGAAGTAGAAACAACCGTCGCTGTTGCTCTAATTCCTGTTAAGTCAGCATTTTTATTAATCATTGTTGCCATCATTCCTAGCCCAGAATTCGCTGAGATATCCATAGGAACAGATTCAAGGTTTAGGTCATTTGTACCTGAACTAATAACAAAAGTTGCGACAGAACCGATTGAACCTGTTGCTGTAATTGTTTGAGACGTTTCAAAACGTGATGCACCAATAACTTGAGATGTCGTATTACCAATACTAACTTTTACTGTTTCATTTGAAAAAGCTCCAATTTGAAACTCTTTATTTGTAAATGCACCCGAAAGTAATGTTTGTCCATTATAAGACGTAGTATTTGCAATATTATCTAATGACTCCATTAAACGTGTAATATCGGATTGCAGTGCAACACGAGAAGCACGACTTTGACCATCTTGTGCAGCTTGAATCGCTTTTACTTTAATTGTATCAAGAATCTTAATCTGTTCATCCATTGCCTTATCGGCAATCTGAATAATACTTTGTGCATCATTCGCATTACGAACAGCTTGACCTAAAGCACTTGCTTGAGAACGAAGAGAATCGGCAATAGCCATTCCCGAAGCATCATCTGCCGCCGAGTTAATACGAAGGCCTGAAGATAGTTTTGCTAAAGAGCTATCTATGGCTCTATTGTTAACTACACCATTATTATGCGCATTTAATGCTGCAATATTTGTGTTGATACGAAAACCCATTTTATATCCTTTAAGTGATGGAATATGCATCCATGCATGTAATTTGTAAGAATATTAAGCAAATGGTGTTCCAATTAATAAATATGGCTTATATAACTAGTTTGTAGTTTGTAGTTTGTAGTTTGTAGTTTGTAGTTTGTAGTTTGTAGTTTGTAGTTTGTAGTTTGTAGTTTGTAGTTTGTAGTTTGTAGTTTGTAGTTTGTAGTTTGTAGTTTGTAGTTTGTAGTTTGT
>Ga0316207_10001872_pt1 | contig 23881 bp, 23 predicted proteins | sample 6weekpyrite_MG_FD_204943 | JGI IMG/M metagenome (GOLD analysis project Ga0316207, IMG submission 204943) | Microbial mat bacterial communities from mineral coupon in-situ incubated in ocean water Damariscotta River, Maine, United States -... | ecosystem: Environmental > Aquatic > Marine >... | reverse complement strand
AAATTGTCTCGTTGGCTCCAGAAGTAATTTAAAAAATAAGGCTACATATTATGCGCAAAATACGCAAAGGCGATGACGTTATTGTTATTGCTGGAAAAGATAAAGGTAAAACAGGTAGTGTGAATCGCGTTGTATCAAGCGAGCGCATTGTTGTTGATGGAGTAAATATGGTTAAGCGCCATACTAAGGGCAATCCTCAGCAAAACGTACCTGGTGGAATTATCGATAAAGAAGCGCCAATTCATGTTTCTAACGTCATGATTTATAACTCAAATTCTGGCGAAGGTGATCGGGTAGGTTTTAAAATTCTTGAAGATGGTAAAAAAGTTCGGATCTTCAAGTCTAACGGCGAACAAATAGACGTTTAACTGGGATTAGTCATGGCAAGATTAAAAGAATTTTATAAAGATACCGTGGTAAATACATTACGCGATGAGTTTAACTACAAAAGCGTAATGGAAGTGCCAAAGATCACTAAAATAACCCTTAATATGGGTCTTGGTGAAGCGGTAGGCGACAAAAAAGTTGTGGAGCATGCAACTGCGGATATGACTAAAATTGCCGGTCAGAAACCAGTGGTTTGCTTGGCAAGAAAATCAATTGCGGGTTTTAAAATTCGTGATGGTTGGCCTATTGGCTGTAAAGTCACTTTACGTAGCGAGCAAATGTATGAATTTTTGGATCGATTGATCGCTATCGCGATACCACGTATCCGCGATTTTCGTGGTATGAGTCCAAAGTCGTTTGATGGTCGTGGTAATTACAGTATGGGTGTTTCAGAACAAATTATGTTTCCTGAAATTGAATACGATAAAATCGACAAGTTGCGTGGTATGGATATTACGATTACAACCACTGCAAAAACGGATGACGAAGGTCGTGCATTATTAGCAGCCTTTAAATTCCCTTTTAAGACTAAAGGTTAAAGTTAATGGCAAAGCAAAGTATGATAAATCGCGAAATTAAACGCGCGAAAACAGTAGCAAAATATGCGACTAAGCGTGCAGCTCTGAAAAAAGCAATGCTTGATGAGTCATTAAGTGAAGAGGAACGCGATGAAGCAGCAAAGAAATTTCATGCTTTGCCACGCAATTCCAGTCCTGTACGCCAACGTAATCGTTGTAACTTAACTGGTAGGCCGCACGGTTATTATCGTAAATTCGGTTTATCAAGAAATAAACTAAGAGAAGCCATGATGCGTGGTGATGTACCTGGTTTGGTTAAATCTAGCTGGTAAGCAATAGTAATAAATAGCGCACCATAAAAATCAATTTAGTTTGATAATTTATCGGTGTTTGAGCACCTTTTGTATATATCTAACGATAGTGTTGATAAGTACAAAAAGGCGCATAAAAAATGGTAGGAGTAAAGTTTAGTGTCAATGTCAGATCCGATAGCAGATATGTTAACTCGCATTCGAAATGCGCAATCTGCAAATAAGGCAAGCGTTAGTATGCCTGCTTCTAAAACAAAAAGCGCAATCGCGAATTTATTAAAAGACGAAGGTTATGTCGCTGATTTTGAAACAACGACAGAAGATGCTAAGCCTGTTATGACTGTTGCTTTAAAATATTACGAAGGTCGTCCAGTTATTGCCGAAATTAATCGAGTTAGTCGACCTGGTTTGCGTATATATAAAGGTGCTGATGAATTGCCAAAAGTTAGAGGTGGATTAGGGGTTGCGATAATCTCTACATCTAAAGGCCTAATGTCTGATCGAGCAGCACGTAAAGCTGGGATCGGTGGCGAAGTTATTTGTTTCGTTGCCTGATATCTAACTAGGAGAAGAATAAAATGTCACGTGTTGCAAATAGTCCAATTAACGTTCCTAGCGGTGTTGAAGTTAAGCTTAACGGACAAGATGTTTCAGTTAAAGGCCCTAAAGGTGCCTTAGATTTTACAATTCATGAATTAGTGCAAGCTAAACTTGATTCAAACGTAATATCTGTTGCTGCAAATAAGAAAACACAATCAGCAGTTGCATTGTCTGGTACAACGAGAGCCTTGATTAATAATATGGTTACTGGTGTATCTACGGGTTTTGAGAAAAAGCTACAATTGATAGGCGTTGGTTACCGTGCTAAAGCTGCCGGAAAAGTATTAAACTTGACGCTTGGTTTTTCCCATCCAATTGATTTTGCTGTACCTGAAGGAATTAAAATTGAGACGCCTAGTCAAACTGATATAACAGTTTCTGGTGTTGATAAACAATTGGTTGGTCAGGTTGCAGCTAATATTCGAGCGTACCGTCCACCTGAGCCTTACAAAGGTAAAGGGGTGAGATATGCAGATGAGCATGTTGTACGTAAAGAAGCCAAGAAGAAATAAAGGCTAAAATATGAGTAAGAAAATAGCATCTAGAGTTCGCCGTTCTGTTAAAACCAGAGCTAAGATTAAACGATTGGGTAAAGTACGATTGAGTGTTCATCGTACATCGCAGCATATCTATGCACAGATCATAAGCCCCGAGGGCGACACAGTTATCACTGCCGCTTCAACGGTAGAGTCATCGGTTAAAGAGCTTGTCGCAGGGCACTCTGGTAACTGTGCAGCAGCTGGCGTAGTCGGTAAAGTGATCGCTGAAAGAGCCAAAGAAAAAGGCATTGCTGATGTTGCCTTTGATCGTTCTGGTTTCAGATATCACGGTCGTGTTAAAGCATTAGCAGATGCGGCACGGGAAAACGGTTTAAATATATAAGGGTTTAATATGGCTAAGTTTGAAGCTAAGCAAAGTGGCGACGATTTACAAGAAAAATTAGTAGCGGTTAACCGTGTTGCCAAAGTGGTAAAAGGTGGTCGACAATTTGGTTTTTCTGCACTTACCGTCGTAGGCGATGGTAAAGGTCGTGTCGGATTTGGTAGTGGTAAAGCTCGTGAAGTACCTGTTGCTATTCAAAAAGCATTGGAAAAAGCTCGCAAGAATATGGTTAATGTCAACCTTGATGGCGGCACACTTCAATATCCCTTAGTAGGGCGTCATGGAGCTGCAAAAGTATTTATGAAGCCTGCTTCAGAAGGTACAGGTATTATCGCTGGTGGTGCTATGCGTGCTGTATTTGAAGTTGTCGGTGTTCATAATGTGTTGGCAAAATGCATTGGAACAAATAACCCGACCAATGTAGTCCGCGCAACTGTTAAAGGCTTGGCAGATATGAATTCGCCAGAAGCTGTTGCTTCAAAGCGTGGTAAAACTGTTGAAGAAATATTGGATTAATCATGAGTGATCGTAAGCTAAAAGTTACATTGGTACGCAGTACTAACAAACGCCTAAAAAGCCACAAAGCTTGTGTTGCTGGTTTGGGTTTAAGACGTATGCATCAGACGGTTGAAGTTATCGATACGCCAGAAAACCGTGGCATGATCAACAAAGCTTATTACATGCTACGAGTTGAGGATTAATATAATGAGATTGAATACATTGAAGCCAGGTGAAGGCTCACGTAGTTCACGCAAGCGAGTAGGGCGCGGAATTGGTTCCGGTTTTGGTAAAACTTGTGGGCGTGGTCATAAGGGACAAAAGTCTCGTACTGGCGGTGGCGTACAGGTAGGGTTTGAAGGTGGTCAAATGCCTTTACAAAAACGTTTACCTAAAGTTGGCTTTTCATCTAGAAGCAAGCGCTTTAAAGCGGAGATTCGTCTTAATGAATTAGATAAAGTGCAGGCAGATATAGTGGATTTGGCCGGTCTGAAGCGGAGCGGAATTATTCCAGAATATATTAGAGAAGCGAAAATAATATTTTCTGGTGCAGTATCAAAGTCTGTAACAGTACAAGGTTTGGGAGCAACACCTGGTGCTAAAGCTGCAATTGAAGCCGCTGGCGGCAAGGTAGAAAGCTAAGTGGCGAATGCATCGTCGTCAATCGCGAGCAGTATGGCAAGTGGAAAACTGTCTGAACTTAGACAGCGTCTGCTTTTCGTTTTAGGTGCGTTGGTTGTTTTTCGAATTGGTGCACATATCCCAGTGCCGGGAATTGATCCTGCGGCATTGGCATTATTATTTGAGCAAACCAAGGGTACGATCCTTGATATGTTCAATATGTTTTCTGGTGGTGCGTTAGGTCGATTGTCTGTTTTTGCATTAGGCATTATGCCTTACATTTCGGCATCGATTATTATCCAGTTATTATCTTCAGTTTGGCCTAAGTTGGAGCAATTGAAGAAAGAAGGTGAAGCGGGTCGTCGTAAGATTACGCAATATACTCGTCAATTAACCCTGGTATTAGCGACTTTCCAGGCAACTGGAATCGCTGTAGCACTGCAACAACAGCGCATAGGTAATGTTTCTGTTGTTATTGATCCCGGTCCTCTGTTTATGATTACCGCAGTTATTACTTTGGTAACCGGTACCATATTCCTGATGTGGCTAGGTGAGCAGGTAACAGAGCGCGGTATAGGTAATGGTATATCCATTATCATTTTTGCCGGTATCGTTGCTGGTTTGCCCACAGCTGTAGCTGGAACCATGGAGTTGGCAAGAACGGGTGAATTACAATGGTTCACAGTCATCATTTTATTCATGGTCGCTTTAGCAGTAACGTTCTTTGTTGTATTTGTAGAGCGTGGACAGAGACGAATTACTGTAAATTATGCAAAGCGCCAGCAGGGTAATAAATTATATTCAGGTGGAACGAGCCATTTACCTTTAAAAGTGAATATGGCCGGTGTAATACCACCAATTTTTGCATCAAGTATCATATTGTTCCCTGCAACTTTAGGTGGTTGGTTTGGCAGTATGGGGGAAGGTTTTGAGTGGCTTAAAGACTTGTCATCGACAATTGCTCCAGGCCAACCTTTGTATGTAATGCTTTATGCATTAGCGATTATTTTCTTTTGCTTTTTCTATACAGCATTAGTGTTTAATCCTAAAGATACTGCAGATAACCTAAAAAAATCGGGTGCGTTTATTCCAGGTGTACGACCTGGTGATCAAACGGCAAAGTACATTGATGCGATTATGTCGCGATTGACGTTAGCAGGTGCGATATACATTACCGCGGTGTGTTTATTGCCAGAATTTTTGATTTTGTATTGGAATGTGCCTTTTTACTTTGGCGGTACTTCATTACTGATCGTTGTAGTTGTTGTTATGGACTTTATGGCTCAAGTACAGGCTCATATGATGTCTCATCAATATGATGGCCTCATGAAAAAAGCTAACTTAAAGTCTCACGGTCGTGGCGGTGGTTTAGCTAGATAAGCCCAGTCATGTATTGGTTATTTGGAGAGTAAAATGAAAGTTAGAGCATCAGTAAAAAAAATGTGCCGAAATTGCCGAATTGTTCGCCGTAAAGGTGTGGTTCGAGTGATTTGTAAAGATGCAAAGCATAAACAGCGTCAAGGCTAATTTAGTCATTGATTTGTAGACAATAAATGTAGTAAACTTCGGCGCCTTTATTGGCTCGAAGCAGGTTTGGGAGTAAAACGCATGGCGCGTATAGCCGGAATTAACATACCTACACACAAGCATACAGTAATTGCGTTAACTGCAATTTACGGTGTTGGTTTGACTCGATCGCAGGAAATTTGTAAAGCCAGCGGCATTGAGCCAACAACAAAAATTAAAGACTTGGGTGAAGATCAGCTTGAAACCCTTCGACAAGAAGTTGGTAAGCTCACTGTAGAAGGTGACTTACGACGCGAAGTTTCCATGAATATCAAGCGCTTGATGGATTTGGGCTCTTACCGAGGCATTCGTCATCGTCGTGGATTACCACTTCGTGGACAACGTACTAAAACAAATGCACGGACTCGTAAAGGTCCACGCAGAATGGTTAGAAAATAATCGAAAACTGAAGGTCGTTTAGGCAGAATTATGGCAAAAGCTAGCACTAAAAGTCGAAAGCGCGTTAAAAAGAATGTATCAGATGCAGTAGCGCACATTCACGCGTCATTCAATAATACTATTATCACAATCACAGACCGTCAGGGAAATGCTTTAACATGGGCAACTGCTGGTGGTTCCGGATTTCGTGGCTCACGTAAAAGTACGCCGTTTGCAGCGCAAGTTGCATCAGAGCGCGCAGCCCGTGCCGCACAAGAATATGGCGTTAAGAATGTCGATGTTTTTGTTAAAGGCCCAGGGCCTGGCCGTGAATCAGCGGTACGAGCACTAAACATGGTTGGTTTTAAGATTAACAATATTACGGATGTGACTCCTATACCACATAATGGTTGTCGTCCGCCTAAGAAAAGACGCGTTTAAGCGGGAGAATTATTTTGGCTAGGTATATCGGATCAAAATGTCGACAATGTCGTCGAGAAGGTGTGAAACTTTTCCTTAAGGGAGAGAAATGCTACACCAGTAAATGTGCAATGGAAAGTCGTCCATTTCCACCAGGTCAACATGGGCAACGTCGTGGACGTTTGTCAGACTACGCTACACAGCTTCGCGAAAAGCAAAAAGTACGTCGTATCTACGGCATACTGGAAGGTCAATTCCGTCTTTACTATAAAGAAGCTGACCGTATTAAAGGTTCAACCGGTGAGAACCTGTTGTCACTATTAGAGTGTCGCCTGGATAATGTCGCGTATCGAATGGGTTTTGGAGCGTCACGTTCCGAATCACGTCAGCTAATTAGGCACAAAGCAATATTAGTTAATGGTAAAAAAGTGAATATTCCTTCTTACCAAGTTAAAGCTAGCGATATTGTAAGTATTCAGGAAAAGGGCAAAGCTCAATTAAGAATTAAATCTGCTCTAGAAGCCGCCAAGCAACGCGGTTTTTCAGAATGGCTGAGTGTTGATACTGATAAAATGGAAGGTACATTTAAGCAAGTACCTGACAGATCTGAGTTACCATCAGATATCAATGAGCAGTTAATTGTTGAGTTGTACTCCAAGTAATTTCATTAGTCTTAATTAAGAGGAAATTTCATGCAAGGTGCTTTAGGCGATCTATTAAAACCTCGTTTGGTGGATGTACAAAAAGATTCAACCACAAAGGCTAAAATCGTATTAGAACCTCTTGAGCGAGGTTTTGGGCATACATTAGGTAGCTCACTTCGTAGAATTTTACTGTCATCAGTACCAGGATGCGCAGTAATCGAAGCCGAAATTGATGGTGTATTACATGAATACAGCACAATAGAAGGCGTCCAAGAAGATGTTATAGAAATATTGCTAAACCTAAAAGAGCTAGCAATTGTGATGCACTCGAAAGATGAGGCAACATTAACGCTAAATAAAAAAGGCCCAGGCGTTGTAACCGCAAGTGACATCACTTTAGATCATGACATTGAGATTGTTAATCCAGATCATGTTCTGGCTAATTTGACAAAGTCTGGCGAGTTAAACATGACCATTAAGGTGGCGCGTGGACGTGGTTATCAGCCTTCAACTGCTCGTGATACTGACGAAGATCGCCCAATAGGTCGTCTGCAATTAGATGCTAGCTATAGTCCAGTTCTTAAAGTGAGCTACTCTGTAGATTCAGCACGTGTTGATCAGCGTACTAATTTGGATAAGTTGATTATTGAACTGGAAACTGATGGCACAGTTGACCCTGAAGAGTCAATTCGTACTGCAGCAACTATTCTTCAAGATCAATTGACACATTTTATTGATCTCAAAGGTAAAACAGAAGAAGAACCGAAATCTGATGAGCCTGAAGTTGATCCAATTCTCGTTCGTCCAGTTGATGATCTTGAATTAACAGTGCGTTCTGCGAACTGTTTGAAGGCTGAAAATATTTATTATATTGGTGACTTGATTCAACGTACTGAAGTTGAGTTGTTAAAAACACCTAATTTAGGCAAAAAATCGCTTACTGAAATAAAAGATGTCTTGGCCTCTAAAGGTCTGTCATTGGGAATGCGCTTAGACAATTGGCCCCCTGCTCAGATTAAAGATAAGCAGAAAGATATAGCGTAATACGCCATATATTTGATTTAGGATTTATATAAAATGCGTCATAAAAGAATAGGTCGGCAGTTAAGCCGTAATAGTAGTCATAGAAAAGCAACATTACAGGCTTTAACTGTATCACTGTTGAGATATGAAACTATTAAAACTACAGTTGCAAAAGCAAAAGAACTACGTCGTGTGGCTGAGCCATTGATCACTAAGGCGGGAACTGATTCAGTTGCAAATCGACGTTTGGCATTTTCTCGATTACGAGACCAGGAAGTCGTTGGCAAATTGTTTACAGACATTGGACCGCATTTTAAGGAGCGCCCAGGTGGTTATGTGCGTATATTAAAATATGGCTTCCGAGCCGGTGATAAAGCACCAATGGCGCTTGTTCAATTGGTTGGCCGAGAAGATGAAGCTGACAACGCATAAGTTATAAATCGCTTTTTTAAAAATAGAAAAGGCCGGGTTTTCCGGCCTTTTCTATTTTAGCGAGACTTATTCCGAGTCAATAAAGAAATTTGAAATTAAATTTTTAAACATTATTGGGTCAAATGGTTTATCGCATATACCGGATACACCAGCGCTATTTACAGCAGCTAAGCGACTCTCATTTTGTTCGCTCGTAATCATAAGAATCGGAATACTTTGTTGGTTACTGGACTCTCTGACATAAGTGATTAGAGCTTGCCCATCCATTTCAGGCATATTAAAGTCAGTGATAATTAAGTCATAAAATTTGTTGTCAATATATTTGATGGCATCCTTACCATTTTCAGCTGACTCAATTTTTGTAACGCCAATGTTGTTCAGTAATTTAAAGACTATTTTTTGAGCTAATGGGCTGTCGTCAACAACTAAGACATCTAGGTCTTCCCACGGGAATTTATCAAGAAAACCCTCATCAATGGAAATTATATCTGCTGTTGAAAGTAGGGCATTTTTCAATTCTTCTAGTTTAAAAGGTTTTGATAAAACAGCTACAGAGCCGGCTTGTTTAATTGGGTCTAATGCGTCAAAAGATTTTTCACTGGTAATTAACATAAATGGAATAGAGTCTGTGGCAGGATTCTCTCGCATTTTTAATACTAATTCTGTCGCTGTCATGTCAGAAAGGTACATCGCGCTAATCACGAGATCTGGAGGAAATTTTTCGATTAATTCAAGGGCGAGCGTGCCATTGGGATAATATTGTATTTTAGATACACCTAATTTATTGAGCTTGTTGATAATTATTTTGCTTTGCGTTACCGATGGCTCTACAACGGTAATAATTAGGTCGGTAATATCTAAAATAGCCATGGTCTATAGAATATAAGTTATGGAGATTGATATTACGACAGCATATTATATTTCTTTAGTCTATTCTAGACATGTGATGAATAATTTATAAAAGGATTGATAATTAATGTAATTAGGATGTGTGTTTATTCTAAAACAAATATATTATTAAATAACTGGGATGATTTATCACCTTCTTCACTGAGTAAGTAAATCTTATTTTCCACATTTCCGCCTAATACTATGGAGCTATCTAGTGGTAAGCTGTCTTCTCGATTCCACAATGGTTTGTCATTAGGATTTCGCGTAAAAGGTGTTAAGCTTTCCACGAAATTAGTTGGTCTGTTACTAATATCTTTGCCGCCAAAAACATAAATTTTACCGTTTAATACAGCTGAGCCGAGTGAAAATCTAGCAACTTCAAGATTGCTACCGGGTGCCTCGTCCCAAGAATCCGTTGCTGGAGTGTAGATTTCTATCGTGTCGCTTGCTTTTTTATCATTATGTTCTCCAATTTTTCCGCCAATTAAATAGATTTTATTGTTTAAGGCTACGGCAGTTGCATGGGATCGTTTGCGATTCTGAGGTAGATTTCGCGGAATTGACCAACTTCCACGCGTGGTGTCAAAGACTTCAAAAGTCTCGCTGGATTCGCTGCTATCACCGCCAAAAACATAAATATTTTTACCTAGCATTGCCACAGCTGCATACGTACGACCAATTCCCATGCTGTTTGGAAGTAACGTACTAGTGTTCGATTTCGTATTATAGGACTCAATACTTGTTAAATGAACGCCATCACTAATACCCCCGATCGTATAGATTATTGATGCAGATTCAGCATTATATGCAACTGAAGAAGCACGCTGGCGAGGTACTGCAAGTGAATTTAATTTTTCCCAACTGTTGTTTTTAGTGTCATAGGATCGAATGTCTGCGCTTGGTCCTGAAAAATTGGTACCGCCAAGTAAATACAGCTTGTCTGCAAGTGTAACAGCACTAAATTCAGCGCGAGCTGCATCTGGATTTGTACCATGAAACCAATTGCCATCATTAATGGTGTATTTCATATAGTCAGAATATTCATGGGTCGATTCAGATGAATTTTTAGTTCCACCAAAAATATAAACTCCCTTGTTATATAAGGTGGAGTTAAAGGCGGTATTGGGGAAAGGCATGATTGATGTTGATTGCCAACTATCATCAATTGGATTATATGATTCTACATCATTAATGATATTACTATTGATATCTGTTCCACCGATTGCATGGAGTAATCCATTCCATGTGTGTAAGGCAAATGACGACCGTGTTAAATCCATGTTGCTGAGTGAAGTCCAAGATAGTGTTTCTGCTGCAGAATCCAAAACTTCTACCTGCCTAGTGGCAATATCAGTTAATGTGTTTCCACCTGCAACATAAATTTTTCCATCTAATATGGTGCTAGCATGATTGTATCGAGCGGTGTTTAGCGTTGGTAAAGGTTCAGTATTCCATGTTTCGTTTGTAATATCGTAGCGATAGGTGGTATCTACAGCATCTGTTCCATCAAAGCCACCAGTAATATAAATCATTTTATTAATAATACTACAGCTCACTTTACTTAAGGGAGTAGGAAGAGTAATAAAATTATGATTCCACTTGCTTTGTGTTGCGTTGAATAAATGAATGGTATCAACAACACTTCCAGTTTCATCTTCGCCACCAATGACATATATGGATTCATTGTCTGAGCAAGCAGTGGCATTTCTTAAAGGTGTTTGCAGAGAATCTGCTCTTGTCCAGGTGTTCTTTGTGATATTGTATTCCCAAACTTCATTGGTAAGGACTTGCTTAAAACCTTTTATCGGTGCGTCCGGATCAATTAATCGTGTTAATTCACCTCCAAATAAATACATTTTTTCTTGATAAGATGCGCCTGCGGCTAATATTCTTGACTCATTAACATCTCTAAATTGCCATTTTCCGACGTGTGGCCAGACTTTTAATTCTTCACTACGTTCTGATAACTCTCCATTGCGTGTAAATGCAAGTTGGTAAGTATAAAGTTTGCCTGTATCGATATTATTATGGGTGAATTCAAACGTGTTAGGATCATCAATTTCGATCACTTCATTTTCCTCTCCACTATTCCAAAACAATGTATATGAGCTTGCATTGTGTTTGGGATTCCAAGCGAGTTTAATGATTCCATCGGTATCTTTGAGGACAAAAAGTTCAATAGGACTTTCTACAACAATTTGACGTGATAAAGTAAGATCATCCTGATTAGTTCTACCATATTTGGCTATGGCATTCACTAAACCTAGATTACGAGGTTCAATTTCCCCTGTAGTTTTGATTCTCACAATATCTTTATCTGAAGGATCATATGTCCAATTTATGCGTGTAGGAATGGGATTTAAAGTACCATCCGATAATTCTTCGTGAATTGTTAACTTAGTGCTTGTGTCCCCAAGTTTTAAATAGATTGTTTCATCAACTGCGGATATTCCAACTACTTGGGCGTTTACAATTGCGTTAATTTCAGCATTTACTTCAGGGTTAGTCTTTAACGTCGCTTTTATAGCAACCTCGCCGTGGCTGACACCCATTATTTTACCGCTTGCATCAACTGTAGCAATTTCTTCATCTGATGAAGACCAGTCATATAGGCTGTTATCCTGGTTTGTGGTGTCATCTGAAAAGAGGCTGTTTACGGTTAAATCAATGCTAGATTCTTCATTTAGTATGTATCCGTCATCACGTTCTACAATGGTAACTGATTCAATACTGGGAGGTAGGCGGACATCAATTTTTTCTTCACTGGTAATGTCAGCGTAACTTGCGGTTATCGTAACTATACCATCAAGTAGTGTTGTAATTTCTCCAGTTTTTGAAACTGTGGCTACCTCGGAGTTACTGGATCGCCACTTAACTTTGGAGGTTATTTCTTCGCTATTAATTAGATCGTCATATATTGCCGTGGCTGTCAGTTGAAACGTTTGATCGATAAGTGGTGATTTATATCCATCCGGCACATAAATGATGATATTTGATATCTGGATGTCTTCACCTTCCGATCCACCGCCGCAAGCAGAAAGCAAAATGCTGAGTATTAAAGCAGCCAAAAGGTATATGAATTTCTTCGTATGTTTTAAGTGTTTCATATAGATAGGAAGAGGTTCGCTCTACTCTTAGTTTATTTTGTATAATTTAGGTAAATTATACGTTACCAGTCTCTGTTTTTCATTTCTGAAAATACTTCCTTATTAATCAATTATTTATTGACTTTTATCGAGGTGAATATTGGCAATGTAGCAGTCCAATCTTAATCAAACTTTATTATCGAACTATTCTTGATAAATAGAGCGGGAGGCGATTCGTCGTTGCAATTCCTGTTCAACGAATAGGTATTTTTCATGATGGATGTCGATGTATTTTTCCTTAAATTCCAAAGCTGAAATTGACTCGGGTAATTTATCGTGAGGTGGCATGAAGTCAGTTTCTTCGAGTGAGGATTGAGATAGTAATTGCTGCAGACGTAGAGCTGAAGATTTGCTCTCGGTTGCTATTTGAGCCATTTTAACGCCTGCGCGGTCTGCTAATAAATCTGCAAAACTAAACCCAGAACCATCTTCGGAATCGTCAATCTCTTTGGCTAAACCTATTGTATCACTGAGAATTTTATTGGTAGAAACCGTTAGCGCTGCCGAAATGAGGAAATGTTGCATCAAGTCACGTCGATTAAGTAAGGATAATCGGAAAAAATAGGCGTTAGGATAAGGCTGCGCATTTTTATCTCGTAATAAGTGATTAACCCGGACACCTGATGCCATGATGCCAAGTGCCAACATAGCGGCTTCATTTTCTTTTATAGGGTCATTACCAGCCGCTGTTCGTTTTTTGGCTAATTCAAAAATTGGCTTGATGACTTGGTGTAAACCAATGGAATGCCAAAAGTGTAATCGGGATAAATTGCCAAGCGTTTTGTAATAAATACCGATTAATTTTTGTTGTTCTGGTGCTAACAAAAAATTTCGACCGGCAATTTTGATTTTTTTGGAAAGGCCTTCATTCCAATGATAATGAACGGTTAGTTTATTTTTTGAGATATCAATTTTTTTTACTGTTTCCAGTACATCGATGTAATCTGGATAGTGTTTCGCGGCGTATTGTATGACCAGCGGTGTTAAACGGTTGGCTATCCAGCGCGGAATGGGGAGGTTCCCAAGATAAATGCTGGAAATTTTCAATAGATTGTCAGAGGGTAAAATGTTGCAGGAAAAATTAATGTAAATATCAAATGGAGAATCTGTTAATTTGATAGACCCATTAGTTTTCGCAATATCTTTTTTAAGTCGTATGGATACTGATGTGTTGGGTACTTTGGTTAACGCAAAATTTGCGGATTGATTCAGTAATTGCTCATCAAATATCAGGGCTTGATGTTTGAAACGCTGAAACTTGAGGGGATTCGATTTAGCTAAAGTTTTTTTTAATTTACTGATGTCCTGGGGGCTAAAAGGCGGTGGCGGCTCAATTGTTGCCGAGAAGCTGAATATTAGTGCAATTACCAAGCAGCAAACCAAGGTAAAAAACGCTATAATGGAGATTGAGACTTTGATCATTTATGCATTGATATTCAACAACAGAATATGTACAGAATAAACGATCGGGCCATTATTCTCAATTGTTTGCTGTTGACTAGGTAATGTAGTGTATAACCTAACAAAGAGGTTTAATCATGCTCTATTTGTTTACAGATTTCGGTTGGCAAGGTCCCTATGTAGGACAAATGAAATCGGCAGTGCTTGAAAATGCCCATGGTGCCCAAATTATTGATTTGATGCACGACGTCCCTCGATTTGATATTAAGGCTGGGGCGTACTTGTTATCTGCAGTAGCTACTCATATACCACCGGACTGTGTTGTTGCAGCAATAGTGGACCCTAAAGTGGGATCTGATCAAAAAGGATTAGTATTACGTGCTGATTACCGTTGGTTTATTGGGCCAGATAATGGTTTGTTTGATATTGTAGCTCAGCACGCGAATTCTTGTCATTGGTATGAAATAATCTATGAGCCAGAAAAAGTGTCTGCCAGTTTTCATGGCCGAGATGTTTTTATACCAGTGGCCACCAAACTTTTATCGGAAGATTCCCATGAATCATTTTTAAAGCCTATTGAGAAACCCTCAGTACAGTGTTTTGAAAAATGCGATATCAACGAAGTGATTTATATTGATCAATTCGGTAATTTGATGACAGGCTTACGCGCTGAGACTTTAGGCACATCACTGTCCATAAGTTTTGCAGGCGAGCAGCTTTCTCGTGGCACAACATTTTGTGATGTTGAGGAAGGGCAAGCTTTTTTCTATGAGAATTCCCAGGGACTAATTGAAATTTCAGTCAATTGTGGGAATGCACAAGAAAAGTTCTCAGCAAAAATTGGTGATCCTATTGAGTTTGAATTGTAAACCAAAACTATTTTTTCAATAGTGGTTTTAAAAACTTAGCCGTATGTGACTTTTTCACTTTGATCATTGATTCTGGTGATCCGCAGGCGATGATTTCCCCACCCTTATTACCACCTTCAGGACCGATATCAATGATCCAATCGGCTGTTTTAATGACATCCAAGTTGTGCTCAATGACAACGAGCGTATTTCCATGGTCACGTAAACGATGTAATACATTTAATAGCTGTTTTACATCATGAAAATGTAATCCCGTGGTAGGTTCATCGAGTATATAAAGCGTTTTCCCTGTGTCGCGTTTGGATAATTCCTTCGAAAGTTTTACGCGCTGGGCTTCGCCTCCAGATAAAGTGATGGCGGATTGTCCTAAGCGGATATAAGATAATCCGACATCTACGAGAGTTTGCAATTTACGCTTGATGACTGGAATGGCATCAAAAAATACCAGTGCATCTTCGATTGTCATTTCTAACAGTTGATGAATATTTTTCCCTTTGTAATGAATATCCAGGGTTTCACGATTGTATCGTTTGCCTTTGCAAACATCGCATTGCACATAAACGTCTGGTAGAAAATGCATTTCTACTTTAATCATGCCGTCGCCTTGACATGCTTCACAGCGCCCACCTTTTACATTAAAACTAAATCGTCCAGGACTATATCCACGCGCACGAGACTCTGGTGTGGCCGCAAATAATTCGCGAATTGGTGTAAATAATCCTGTATAAGTCGCGGGGTTTGAACGTGGTGTGCGGCCAATGGGGCTTTGATCAATATCGATGACTTTATCTATTTGGTCTAAGCCGGTGATTTTATCAAAGGCGGAAACACTGTGATTTGCTTTATTAATTTCATTAGCGGCGTATTTGTACAGAGTGTCATTAATAAGAGTCGATTTGCCAGAACCAGAAACACCAGTTATACAAGTGAATAGGCCTAGGGGAATTTCACATTCAACTTGTTTTAGATTATTACCCGACGCACCGCTAATCACTAACTGACGTTTATCATCTGGTTGATGGCGTTTAGCCGGTATTTCAATCCGTTGTTTGCCGCTGAGGTATTGGCCAGTAAGGGACTTAGGATCGTTAATAATATGATCTGCATTACCTTGAGAAACAATTCTGCCGCCATGAATTCCCGCACCGGGGCCGATATCTACGATATGATCCGCTGTGCGAATAGCATCTTCGTCATGTTCTACTACGATGACGGTATTGCCTAAGTCTTTTAGATATTGCAAGGTATCAAGTAATCGCTGGTTATCACGTTGGTGTAAACCAATGGATGGTTCATCCAAAACGTACATCACGCCGACTAAACCCGCGCCAATTTGACTGGCTAGGCGAATGCGTTGTGCCTCGCCACCAGATAGCGTGTCTGCCTTTCTATTAAGACTGAGATAGTTTAATCCGACGTTAACCAGAAAGTTTAATCGTTCATTAATTTCATGAACAATCTTTGCAGCAATTTTTCCACGTTTACCCGGCAGTTTTAACTTTTTAAAAAATAACTGACACTCGTCAATTGACATATCAGTAATCGCGGGTAGATTTTTTTCGTTAACGAAGACGTTTCTTGCTCCGGTTCGCAGACGTGCACCTTCACATTCGGGGCAGTTTTGAACACTGAGATATTTTGTCAGCTCATCACGAACCGCAGTTGACTCAGTTTCATGGAAGCGTCGCTGCAAGTTATTAATGATGCCTTCAAAGCTGTGAGTTTTTGAATATTTCTGTCCTTTATCCCCTTGATATTTAAATTTAATCAGATCTTTTCCACTGCCAAATAAAACAATTTTCTGGTATTTTTTAGCCAATTTTTTAAACGGTTTGTCTAAGTCAAAGCCATAGTGGTCAGCTAGAGACTCCAGCAATTGAGCGTAAAAGGAATTACGTCGATCCCAATTGCGAATGGCCCCGGATCGCAAACTTAATTCTGGGTGTGATACTACGCGTTCGGGATCGAAAAATTGTTTTACACCCAAGCCGTCGCACGTAGGGCATGCGCCTGATGGATTATTAAAAGAAAATAAACGTGGTTCTAATTCAGCTAGACTGTAGCCGCATTCGGGGCAAGCAAATTTAGCAGAAAATACTTGAGAGTTTGTTTCATCATCCAAAGACACAATAACTGCAATACCATCGGCAAGTGTCAACGCTGTTTCAAATGATTCTGCCAGGCGTTGCTTTAAATCTTCTCGAATTTTAAAACGATCAATCACGACCTCAATGGTGTGTTTCTTCATTTTATCCAATTCAGGAACGACGTCTAACTCAATTACTTTGCCATCTATGCGCGCGCGTACAAAACCTTGAGCACGTAATTCAGAAAGTAGTTGTAAATGTTCGCCTTTGCGGTTTTGAACAACAGGAGCGATTAACATATATCGTCCACCCTCAGGTAACTCGCACACCAGATCGACCATTTGGCTAATGGTTTGTGCTTCAAGAATGGTGTTGTGGTCCGGGCAACGTGGTTCGCCAGCTCGGGCGTAAAGCAATCTTAAATAATCATATATTTCGGTAATAGTGCCCACGGTTGAGCGGGGATTGTGTGAGGTTGATTTTTGTTCAATTGAGATCGCAGGCGAAAGACCCTCAATATGATCAATATCGGGTTTCTCCATGACCGATAAAAACTGCCGAGCATAACTGGAAAGGGATTCTACATAGCGTCGCTGACCCTCTGCATAAATTGTATCAAATGCCAGAGAACTCTTACCGGAGCCTGAAAGCCCGGTAAAAACGATGAGTTTGTCTCTGGGTAAATCAATATTGATGTTTTTTAGATTGTGCGTGCGAACGCCGCGAATGCTGATAGTATCCATTTTATTTTCTGCTTAACAACGAACCTGATAATATACGCTAAATTTGCTTGAATTAGCACATGTCGAGCCGGGTATATTCAATTATAAAAATTAAAGGAAAAAATTCTTGTTTGGGAAGAGAGTAAAAGAAGATAGCCCAGATGCCATGACAGCCTCCGAGCGTAAAGCTTCAGTTTCATTAGCCAGTATTTACGCCCTGCGCATGATGGGGTTATTCATGATTCTGCCAGTATTCGCGCTGTATGCCGAAACACTGGATGGTGTGACACCCTTCCAAATCGGTTTAGCAGTGGGTATTTATGGCTTAACGCAAGCCGCATTTCAAATACCATTCGGCATGTTATCCGATCGTATCGGACGTAAACCTGTTATCGCTATGGGATTAGTGATATTTGCTATAGGTAGCGTAGTTGCTGCCATGTCTGACTCCATAATGGGCGTGATTATCGGTCGAGCATTGCAAGGTTCTGGCGCGATTGCCGCCGCGATTATGGCTCTAACTGCCGATTTAACGCGTGAGGAACATCGTACCAAAGCCATGGCATTAATTGGTGGCAGTATCGGCATGTCTTTCGCGTTTGCCTTGATTGCGGGACCAATAGTTAATGCCTGGATTGGTGTCGATGGCATTTTCTGGATGACTGCCGTGTTGGCAATTGGTGGTATTTATGTTGTGTATAAAATAGTCCCTACACCTATTGTATCGCGTTTTCATCGAGACACCGAGCCAGTTCCTGATCAATTCAAAACCGTATTGGGCAACGGTGAATTGCTTCGATTAGATATCGGTATTTTCATTTTACACATGGTGTTAACTGCTAGTTTTATTGCTTTGCCCTTCGCTTTGCGTGATTTTGCGCATATGGAAAGTAATGATCATTGGCAAATATATTTGCCTGTATTACTTGTTGCTATTGCTATGATGGTACCGTTTGTTATTGTTGCGGAGAAACGTCGGCGTATTAAACAAATTATGTCTGGTGCTATTTTAGTCCTGGCCGTTTCTGAGTTCTTGTTGATGGTTGATCATTACTCAACGACAAGTATCTTTTTTGCCTTGTTATTGTTCTTCATTGCTTTCAATGTACTTGAAGCCACTTTGCCTTCCATGATCGTTAAAACTGCACCACCTCATATTAAAGGTACCGCTACAGGAGTTTATTCCAGTTTTCAGTTTCTAGGTGCTTTTGCCGGTGGTATTATTGGTGGAAGTTTATACGGCGTGTACGGTGTAGACGGAGTATTTGGTTTTTGCGGTTTAGCTCTATTATTTTGGGCCTACTTAGCTTTCACAATGCGCAACCCTAAGTATTTAGGTAGCTTTATGGTTAATGTTGGCCCTGTGGATGAAAAGCGAGCAAAGCAATTAGTTAACGAAATTACTCATATACAAGGTGTCGCTGAAGTAGTTGTAATTCCAGAGGATGGCATCGCTTACTTGAAAGTTGATAATCATGCAGTGGATAAAAATGCTTTGTTAGCATTTCGATATGAAGAAACAAGTGATAATATAATGCCCACTGAGGGACGTAGTCCTGCATCGCAGGTTGTACAAAAAATCGATGCAGAATCACCGGAACAAGATAAAAATAAATAACTGTTCTGGGCGTTTAGATTTTGACTCAGACACACAGATATTCTGCACAGAATGAGGGAGCATATAAAAATATGTGACTGATTGAGTACGACCAGAACGAACAGAATGTGAGTTCTGGTCGTACTTAATGAAGCCCAATGGGATTCTAAATGCAGAATATCAGTGCGTCTGAGTTAAAAGATGAATGCTCAGTGCAGTTATTAGCGTAAATACAAAAACTTAATATTAGACGATGAGGTTAAATCCATGGCGCGTGGCATAAATAAAGTAATTTTAGTTGGAAATCTAGGCAATGATCCTGAAGTAAGATATACCCCTTCTGGTGGTGCAGTTGCAAACATTACAGTAGCAACCAGTGAGAGTTGGAAAGATAAAAATACCGGACAGAAAACAGAAAAAACTGAATGGCACCGTGTTGTGATGTTCAATCGACTTGGTGAAATCGCTGGTGAATATCTGAAAAAAGGGTCAAAAGTATATATTGAAGGTAAGCTTCAAACGCGCAAATGGCAGGATAAAAGCGGTACTGACCGTTACACCACGGAGATTGTCGCTAATGAAATGCAAATGCTCGATAGTCGAGCAGGTGGTGCAGGAGATTTTTCTCGTCCTGCGGCTTCAAACCAGGCTGCGCCTAATCAAGCACCCGTAGCACAACCTGTTGGTGCGGGAGATTTTGCTGATTTTGATGATGATATTCCGTTCTGATACTTACCCTAGAGAATTGCTATGTAATAGCGGTAAAAAGGCATTGCTAGGAATGCCTTTTTATTTTAATAAGCTCATGATTTTTCGATGATTTTCTCGCCTGGCTAAGTCAATCGGTTTTTCACCCTGACTATTTTTAGTATCTATTTTGGCACCATTTTTTAACAATGTTTGAACTACCTTAGCGTGTCCTGCCTCTGCCGCTAAGTGTAAAGCGGTGTTGCCGTGGATATTTTTCGTGTTAACTTTACTGTTGTTGCTTAATAAGATAGAGACTGCCTCGGAATTCCCATAAGATGCGGCTAATAGCAACGGGGTATTGCCTTGCTTGGAAACGGCATCTACATTAGCGTTTTTTCGAATAAAAAAATGTAACGCCTCATTATGTCCTAGTTTTGCTGCGGTATGCAGTAGTGTTAGATCTTCAAGATCATGGATGTTGACATTGAGCTGCATGTGAAGGAGTTTTTTAATTATGGTTTTGCGGTCATAATGCATGGCATGCCAAATAAGATAATGCCCTTGGTTATCCCGTAAATTAATGTCTGCGCCCATGTCGATGAGTTTGTTTACTAAGTTAATATGACCCAGATGGAGGGCTGCCATCATCGGTGTTAGGCCGTTTTTATCTCTTTGGTCTGTATTTGCCCCGGTTTTAATGAGAAAGTCTACGATTTCAGGGAAGTTTCGTTGAACAGCCCAGTATAAGGCTGTTTTGCCTTGTTTATCTCTTTGTTCTAATTTTGCTTTGTACTCTAGTAATACTTTAACGGAATCAAGATAACCACCTTTCGCTGCCCAAATAAGGGGCGTACGTCCTTTCATGTCCCGTGCGTTGACATTTGCTTTATGTCTGAGCAACATACGCGCGATTTTTGTATAACCATGTCTGGCGGCGTACATCAGGGCGGTACGCCGTTCATCATCGATTGCATTGACGTTGTCACCGGATTTAATGCGTTTATATACAGCGCCTTGTTTACCCTTTGCAGCGGCATAAATAATTGGGGGCCAGTCTTTGAAAGGATTGGGCGCATCCGATTTTGCCGCTAACGAAAAGTTGCTAGTTAGGATATAAAACAACAATATGGTGAATATCTGAACAATAAGGCGTTTTTGTTTAATTTTAAACATAGATATTTTAAAAAATACTTGGTGTGCTATGTTGAATAGCATAAAATAGGATCCAAATCATCATCTACTTCCAATTGCCCTAGTAATTTGTTCGATATAATAAATAAGAATCGGCTGTTATGGTTGATAAGTTCAGTTGCCGCTGAAAATAAAGAACAAGTTGTGCATCGCAAGAATTAGGTGTTAGTTGCTGAGAATCGTAATGTTAATTTGTTGCGCTTCGAAGGAATTGATATCTGATAATTTTAGATAAAAAACCTAAGTATATTATTAAGTTAAAGCTCAGAATAGTGTTTTATCCTACGCCACTAGGCACTATTTTGCTGTGGATTATATTTAACAATTAAAAATTGTAAAATAAGCATGCTTCAATAGAGGCAAATAAGATTAGAAATTATGAAACTTTGAATGTTTTATCTGCTTGGTAAGAGATTGAATATTAAAGAAATCTAAAAAAAAGCCGATTTTTATGAAATGAAGATGAAAAAAACAAATCTAAACTAAAGTAAATGTCAAAAAAACACCAAAACAACATAATTTTGCTAGGCAGTTTGATTGTATTCATGTGGTCTGTTTATGCCTATGCGGGTGATTTAGAAGATGCTAAGAGTGCTTATGGTGCAGGAAGGTTTGAAGAAGCAAGTAATTTACTACGTCCCTTAGTCCGACAAGAAAATATAGAAGCCGTATATCTTCAGGCCCGAATGTATGAAAAAGGTGACGGTGTTAATAAGGACATGAAGGAAGCTCGTCGACTCTACAGTATTGCAGCTACTGGTGGTCATGAATTAGCACAGCAAAAGCTGGATATATTTAATGTGCAATCCAGTGATAAATCCGTTGTTATTGATTGGTATTTACCCGCTGCTCAGGAAGGGGATACTGAGGCTCAATATAATCTAGGTTTCATGTATGAAACTGGTTGGGGCGTTCCTGAGAATTCAACGGAAGCGATTCGTTGGTATAAAGAGGCTAGCGAGATGCAGCACGATGTTGCTCAGCTTCGCTTGGCAATGATGACAATTGTTGGCGTAGGTGTAGAAACTTCAATGCATAATGGTTTGGAGCTTTTACATCAATCGGCTGAAAACGGTAATCGTATTGCTGAAATACTAGTTCAGGATATGTTTGACGTTGGAGATATCAGCAAAAAAGATGCTAAACAAGTTGTATCAGGTATTCGTCGAATTTTTGATGATGGCGAGTTGGAGACGATTAAAACGTTGCGTCGTAGTTTAGAGGACTTACGTAAAGGGCCTATAGAGACGTCTGTTGAGTCAGTAATTGAATCTGATAATAAAATAGAATCACCAATAGCGACAAAACCTATTGACGTTGTACAGGCGGTTACCCAGAAAAATCGCATTGTTAATAAGTCCTCACCTGTTACTAAAGAACCTGCCCATAAAGCGAGTCAAAAGCTTCTTGATCATGAGAGCCAAAAAATTGCAAAAGGCAATTTATATAAGTGGTACACAGAAGAGGCCGCAAGGGGTGAGCCTGATGCGCAATATCATCTTGGTGAAATGTATATCAAAGGTGATCAAGTCGAAAAAGATATTGAAGAGGGCTTGCATTGGATGAAGCTTGCTGCAGAGCAAGGACATGAGTTGGCTGTAATTTACACGAAATTGTGGGAAGACGATTTTGATCAAAACTCTTTTGGTTCAACGATTGCGATTGCTTGGTTAAAAAAATCAGCAAGAGAGTGGAATCAACAGTCAGTATTTACTTTGGGTACTTTATTTGAAACGGGTCGTGGCGTAGAAAAGAATTTTAAACAAGCTACCCAATGGTATAAATTTGCTGCTGTGAATGGGCATGCAAATGCAAAGCGTAGGCTTGCGTTGATTAGAAAAGGCGGCGTCTTATTAGAGAAGGAAGGTGTGAGCCGCCGTGGTGAAAGTATTGTTTCCTCGCAATCATCGCTTATTATTCTTGGTTGTGTTGTGTTGATCATGGGTATCGCCGGTTTTGTTTATATTAAATATTTTAAATCGAGACGGATAGCAGAAGTACCTGAGCAATATCAAGAACGTGTTGTTTTAGAAACAGCGAAAAATAGCCAAGGCTTACAGGCAGATGAACGCAAATTTTTCGATGAATTATGGGGCGGGCCTGAGCCAGCAAATGCTGTAGCCGAAACGCAGGAAAGCAAATCAAAAGCTGAAGAAAAACCAGTAGCTAAAAAAACTGTTCAAGAAAAGCCAGTTACTGAAAAATCAAAACCAAACCCTGTTATAGAAGTTGCAGAAGAAAAGCCGAAATCAGAAGGGCTCTCTCAAGTTGAAGAAAAGCTTGCGAAAGCAGTTGAAGATTTGGTGAGTGCCGGCGGAGTTGTTGTTCCAACAAAAACAGCCGATGCAAATGTACCGTTTGAAGATAAAAAAACTGTGTCAACAACTCCAGTGCCGATTCGAGCGCAAGCAAATGAAAATATGTCTTCAATTGAAAAAGCCATGGAATCACCAGCGCCAGAGTTGAGACTTGAAGATGGTGGTGTCTTCGATAATGATGAACAAGTATTGGGGGCAGACAGTTTTATTAATAACAGTATTTCCATGAGCGAATTGGCAACAAGTCGAGTGTCTGCAGATCGCTTATTTGCTGATGGCGTTGCAATTGATGAGGCAGGGCGCGCCGTAGGCCAGGGTTCGTATGATCCACATAAACTGGACGGAGATTCTGTTATTTTTGATGAACCTTCAAGTATTTCAATGCAAAGTGTTTCTGTATCTGATGATGGGCAAGTAAAAGCGAGGCCAATTGGCCCCGCTGCGAGTTTATTGCCAAAGCAAACGTCTGCTAATCAAATAGAAAGAGAAACTCTTACTTTTGGAGCGGTATCTGAGCCAAATGACCAGCAGGATGTTGGTGCGCCATTTTCCAATGATGAAGAGCGTTCATTGGCAGAAGTGCATTACAATATTGGCTTAATGTTTAGTAGCGGCGATGGTGTGCCGAAGAATGACACACAAGCAGCGAAATGGTTTTTAAAGGCTGCAGAAGAAGGATTGCCAGAAGG
>Ga0316207_10001871_pt1 | contig 23883 bp, 21 predicted proteins | sample 6weekpyrite_MG_FD_204943 | JGI IMG/M metagenome (GOLD analysis project Ga0316207, IMG submission 204943) | Microbial mat bacterial communities from mineral coupon in-situ incubated in ocean water Damariscotta River, Maine, United States -... | ecosystem: Environmental > Aquatic > Marine >... | reverse complement strand
GCTTTCTGCCTTGCTACACGCAATAAATACCATGAAAAATACCATTGATGATGCGATTATATTGTTGATAGAGAGTTTTTTATTATTCTAAATCATAAGTTATGAATTCCGTCTACTCCCACTCGATTGTAAATAAGCCATTTTTTCACTTTAAATTCATTGGCTTATTTTTTGTGAAAGCTGTAATACCATGAAAAATACCATGCTCAGAAATTGTTGCTCATTAAGAGTTACTGAGCATATGTTTATCCGTACCTCCCTCTTTGAAAGGCAGGGTCTAACCAGACCCCACAGAATGGCTAATTGAGAATTAGATTGACAATTAGCCATTTTCTTCCATAATGCAGGCATGGAAAGCCAGCAGGAGCCATCCGTGACCTATATCCCCCGAAACGCGGAATCCAGACTTAAACACTTCGCCAGTGGCTATCCAGTGCTTGTCGTCACGGGTCCACGCCAGTCAGGAAAGTCCACCCTGGTACGACATGCCTTTCCCGAGCATCGTTATGTATCGCTTGAAGATCTCGACCAGAGGGAATTCGCCGAAATGGACCCTCGCGGGTTTTTGAATCAGTTTAGTGGGGGCGCCATTCTGGATGAAGCACAACACTGCCCTGCCCTGTTTTCCTATCTTCAGACACGCGTCGATGAAAGGCAACAACCCGGCGAATTTATCCTGACAGGTTCCCAGCAATTTGGCCTGTTGTCAGGCATCACACAGAGTCTGGCAGGCAGAGCCGCATTGCTGACGCTGCTACCCATGAGCTACGGCGAGCTACAGCGCTCAGGTAAAATTGGTAAGAACCTCGACAAGATACTTTTTGATGGCGCGTTCCCCCCCATCTTCGACCGCGGACTCGATCCGCACCCCTGGTATGGAAACTATGTACGCACCTACCTGGAACGAGACGTCCGGCAATTGATCAAGGTACAGGATCTGGGAACCTTTCAACGCTTCCTGAAATTGTGCGCAGGCCGGACCGGACAACTCCTCAATCTTTCCTCGCTGGCCAGTGACTGTGGTATTACACATAACACAGCCAAGGCCTGGATATCCGTGCTGGAAGCCAGTTACATCGTGCATCTGTTGCCGCCGCATCACCAGAATTTCAATAAGCGCCTGGTCAAGACACCCAAACTCTATTTCCTGGATACTGGTCTTGCAACCTGGTTGCTCAGCATCCAAAACAGCGAACAACTGTCTACCCATGTTCAACGGGGCGCCTTATTCGAAACCTGGGTTATCAGTGAATTGCTGAAAGCCCGTTATAACGCGGGCGAAACCTCGAACCTTTACTTCTGGCGTGATCGTTCCGGGCATGAGGTGGATCTGCTGATTGACCATGGAACCCATCTGTCACCGTTGGAAATCAAATCCGGGCAAACCATCAACCAGGATTATTTCAAGGGGCTGGCGTTCTGGCAAAAGCTGGCCGGTGAAACCGCCGGAAAGGCGTGGCTGGTTTACGGCGGTGACACCCGACAGTTACGCTCCGATGTCACTGTACTACCATGGCATGAAATCAACTCTGAGCAGATTGTGATATGAAAACACCGAGCGTCGGTCGCAATGATCCCTGCCCTTGCGGTAGCGGAAAGAAATTCAAGCACTGCTGCCTGGGCAAGGAGGACGACACAGCATCCAGCCATGGCGCGGCTAGCATGTCCGAAGCCTTGCGCAAAGCACTCGAAGGCCGGCAATTCAACTCGCTGGAAGAGGCGCAGGCATTTCTCGATGAATATAGTCAGCAGCAAAACCGTCGGCAGCGGGACGAATTTCACGGTTTATCGCCCGAGCAGATGCACCAGATACTGAATTTGCCGTTCGCATCACAGGGACTGGTCCGTTTTCCGGAGATGCTCGACGCCAACCCGGTCGCGCCGATACTGACCCTGTTCGAGCTACTGGCGGACGCCATCGGCGAGCAGGGCCTCAAACCGACTGCCAAGGGCAACCTGCCGCGCAACTTCTGCCGCGAGGCCGCGCTGGCCTATTGGGGTGAGCAGAGATATCAGGAAAACACCCGTTTTGGTGGCATCAATCGGGAAGAGGATTTTGACGATCTGCATGTCACCCGCCTGGCTGCCGAACTGGCGGGGTTGATTCGCAAATACAAGGGCCGGTTCATCCTCAGCCGCGATTGTCGCCGACTGCTGTCCGGGGACGGCATGACTGCCATCTACCCCAGACTGTTCAGGGCCTATGTCGAGCAGTTCAACTGGGCGTACCGGGACGGCTATCCCGAGTTGCGATTCATACAGAGCGCCTTCCTGTTTACACTTTACCTGCTTACCCGCTACGGTGATGCCTGGCGGTCGCAGATATTTTATGAAGACGCCTTCCTGGGCGCTTTTCCGATGCTGTTGGATGAAGTGCCACCGAGCCAGGTATTTTCCCCCGGTGAGACAGTGCGCCGCGGTTACACCTGGCGCTCACTGGTGAACTTCGCGAGCTTTCTGGGACTGGCAACGGTGGAGCCGGCTTCCGACGAATTCCTGTGTCACGAGTATCGGGTGAAGTCCTTGCCATTGCTGGGCCAGGTCGTTCAGTTTCATCTCCCCAAATAAAGATCCATGACAAAAAAACGCAAACAGGATGATCCTCTGGCTACCTTGCTCGAAACAGCATCGAAAAAAAAGCTGATTGACCTACTCGTCCACGTGGCCAGCACACGCCCCGCAGTCCGGTATGAATGCCTCGACTACCTGAACAAGCGCGCCGCCCTGTCACCCGACCGAAAGAAACAGTCCGAGGGTGAAAAACTGCTGGCCCTGTGGGCCGAACTCGCGCCGGATCTGGACGAGTTAGACGCATACGGCGGCGGCGATTATGACGCCGACATCCATGTTTCGAGCCTGTTGCAGGAGATCGCACAGGCGCTTTCACGGAAAAAGATCGAGGCAGGCTACCGGCAAGAACTTCTCGACAACGTCCTGCCCTATATCGAGAGCGGTAATGCCGGCCTTGACGACGATCTCTACGACCTGGCCTATACGGCCTGTTACACCGACGACGATTGGCGCGCACTGGCACAAGCCTTTGAGACCATGGGCGGGGACTGGAAACTCGACCATGCCCGCCGCATTTATCGCCGACTCGGCGACCGGGTAAAATATCTCGAACTGCGCAAGCGCAAACTGGCCACTGGCACCGACTATTTCGACCTGGCGGATTTTCATTGGAAGGCCGGTGAAAGGCAAAAGGCCATGGAGGTCGCGGAGGCAGGACTGATCAAGGGGAAAGGCCGCATGGACGAATTGCGTCAGTTCGCCGCCAAACGGGCCAAATCCGCCGGCAATCGCGAACGCTACCTGGCGCTACAATTCGATCAGGCAATCGATCCTCTGACCTGTGACAAGTACAAGGCGTTTCGGAAACAGTGCACGGCCGCCGAGTGGAAACATTACGAAGTGAAAATTCTCGCACGGTTGGAGAACGCCCGGGAGACAGAGCAGCTTCGCATCCGCATGCACCGTAAAGAGTACGAGGAGGCCGTGGCTGTGCTTGGCCGGAGCCGCTATCCCATTTACGCCTGGGACAGCGCCTATGAACTGCAAACCGCCAGGCGCCTTGAAGGTAGGTATCCCGAGGCGATTTTGAAATACTATCTATCAGGTCTGGGCAACCTGAAGACCAACGCCACGCGCAAGGAGTACGCTCGCAAGGCACATGTGATGAGCAAGGTTCGCCGCGTGTTGGTTGATGTGCTGCGTGGTCCATCTCGCTGGCGCGACTTCGCACTCAAAGTCAAAAAGGACAACATCAAACGTCCGGCATTTCAAGAAGAATTCACCAAGGCCGTACCTGGTTGGCAGGCACTGAAATAACACAAGGACACGCTTTTCGGAAATGGGGTAGGCAACGTTATCAACTGTGCCCACCAGCATAATCAAGTCATACCTGGACAAGAACTGGCATCTGAACGGTGCCAATTAAATACCATGACAGCATCATTTCGCCTCTCATGGTATCGATATCTGTTACCTTGCTACACGCAATAAATACCATGAAAAATACCATTCATAATGCAGATTATATTATCAATGTGTATATTTTTATTGTTATAAATCATTATGTTATTAATTCTGTCTACTCCCACTCGATTGTAAACGAGCTTGGAAAACCCACTAATGACGAGGGCTTCAGGATAGTCCTATTGCTCGATACCATGAAAAATACCCTGTTCAGAATTTGTTGCGGTGCCGCTTCCCACTGCCAGTGCCACGGCAGCCTCCATTGCTCGGAAAACTTTGTACTAAACCCAAATATGGACTATATTTAGTACCATTGATACAATGAGAGAACACAAATCATGAAACTGAGTGAATCTGTCAAACCCATCAGCTACTTGAAAAGCCACACCGCCGAAGCCCTGCGGAACGTCAGTGAAGGGCAACGGACCATGGTGATCACACAACATGGCGAAGCCAGGGCAGTGCTCCAGGATATTGCCAGTTATGAGCAAACTCAGGAATCTCTGGCGCTGCTCAAGATGCTGGCACAAAGCTCCAAAAGCATTCAGGAAGGCCGCAGTAAATCCCTTAAAAAAGCCTTTTCTGATGTTCGCAAGCACGTCAGGGAACTCGCTGAGTGAAACACTATTGTGTCCGGCTTGCCGAGGATGCAGAGCAGGATCTGATCGACATCTACCGTTACATTGCGCTCCACGACTGCGTGGAGAACGCAGATTATGTACTGGATCAGCTGGAATCTCTCTGCTCACGGCTTACCGATCTGCCCGAGCGAGGCCATATCCCACCCGAGTTGGATCGAATCGGTGTAACAAGCTACAGGGAGGTCAACTTCAAACCCTATCGTGTCATCTACGAGCTGATCCGGCAGGATGTTTTCGTTCATTGCATCCTTGATGGCCGCAGGGATATACCATCATTACTTGAGCGGCGTCTGATTCGTTAGAACTGTCCCTGAAACATCCCACCCCTGAATGAGCAACATGCCTGCCGTTGCTTGTCGTTACCAGCCAGTTCCAGCTACTCCACTCGATTGTAAACGAGCCTGTAAAGCCCAGTAATAGTGCGGGTTTTGAGAGGGGCATAAGTGTCGATACCATGAAAAATACCATGTTCAATATTTAGTGTTAATCGCCCGAAAAGTTGCCGACAGAACCCTGCCTATGCCACCTTCCGGGCTTTGACTTCCATGTGTATGCATTCCTGCTCCTGTAGGTAACTGATCACCGCAAACAGGTTGCTCGCCTGGGGGTTCCCTTTCGGCCCGAACATGCGCCGCATGAGGCTCTTGCTCGACTTTTCGAAAACCCGGGACAGCTCCTCGAACCGGATCAGTTGATATAGTCGCGCAGTACCGCCTTGCCGGTATCACAAAACCGGCGAAACAGCGGACTGGAAACTGGAAAACGGACCCGTGTTGGTCAGGCCAAAGCCGGGTTGGGGAGTATTGCCACCGGTATCAGCAACGCCAGATTGCCCAGCGTGTTGAAGAACAGATGCGCCATCTCACTCGCTGTGCTGCCCACATATGCCGTCCCTGGTGCGCTGATGTTGTAAGCCCGGTCGGTGGTACCATCAAAGCTGCTACTATAAAATAAACTACCCCGCAGCAAGCTATCTCGCTGACGCTCGACTTTCGCTACGCGAAAGCGGGGTATTACACTGCCAGTCCAAACGTTTAGGCGTTTGGACAAAAAGCCTACGCAGCAAGCTGCGGGGAATTAAACCCCCAGAGATTAAAAGCTACTCCACCAATCGGATCTGGTGTCGGCAGCCTCCAACCGGTGATACCACTAACATTCAGATTACTTACCCATGCTTTGGCATCGACCCAGTTCATCAGTGTACCAGCAGCATTCGCATCCGCCAGCCATGTGATATCCAGCACCGTATCGTAGTATGCTTCAAATGTTGCCGCGTTGCCGTCGAGGTCGCGGCCCTCCAACGTGCTTTCCCAAACGCCCTGACCGCTGACAGAAACCGCACGAGCAATACCAATGCCCATGACAGCCAACATACAGGCGCCTAACGTGCCGATCAGATTGGGTCGTTTCATTTGATTTTCTCCCCCACTCTAAAATTCGTTTTTACCAACCTGATATGTATTAACTTGCATCTAATTGTTTCAGAAGGCTTTTTTTCTGGAACAATTAGTGACTAATACCTCAGACATTATGTATTTACTTGCCAACAAAACAATCATATAGGCCAGGCTTGTTTGCAAGTTAATACATGAGGTCTATAATGCCACTGATATAACGTGTCCATAGATCGGTCTTCAACTGTGAATGAAGTCAAGCGAATTCTTCCTGATCCTGTTTGACACCTCGCTCTCACAGCCTACCGTGACGGCGAAGCGGTAGGCATCGTTCTCGGCCTGGCTCTTGAGCAGATCGATGTTACGGGTTCCTTGGTACAGCTTGCCGAAGCCATTAGTCATGACTTCCCGCAACAGGGCCATCGATGTGCCAATAGCCTCGGCCCCGGCCTTGCCGGCATCGTCTGCGGAGAGCACCGCACCCATACCTGTCGAGGCGAGCAGTTCATCCTGCATGCGCTGGATCGATGAGGCCGGGAAATAAGGACGGCACTCCGGGTGTTTCTCCGCCACGCCACCACCACCGAGCGTGGCGCCAAAGGTGCCGAGATACACAAGAATATCCCGCCGTTTTGCCTGCAGCAGATCCTGCCTGCCGTGATACAGGGCTTTGAGGATGCCGGGCTGTTCGAAGCGCCGGAACAGGTCACGCCGACCACTATTCGTTCCACTAGCGGCACTGCTGCTGCCTTCTTTTGCCTCGAGGCTGACCGGTGCCAGGTCATTCTCGACCAGCGGCCCGGTCTCTACATCCAAGGCATCCAGCGAACGCTGCCCCTTCGCCAGGATCTCGTTCCAATATTTATTACTGGCCTCGGCCTGTTTGCGCCGTATCTCGGCCAGCCGCGCCTGTTCGGCTCGCATGCGCTCCATCGCCGCCTCTCGCCTGCGCTCGGCGCTGGCCAGCACCCCATTGGCGTAACTGCAGCGCATGACGACATAGTTACGCGGCAACGCACCATAAGCCTGCTCAAGGCGTGCCTCGTAGGCACGCCGGACGTCGATGCACGTTCTCATCTGTGACCAACGTGGATCATCAGCCAGACAGGCCTCGACATGGGCTGAGCCCTTGCCCGGTTCGTAGCCGTCACAGGCCTGGAGCGCCGCTGGTACAACACGCGGGCCGCCACGCCAGGCCAGCATGGCCTGTTCGCAGTCCAGCGGCGCAAAACCGCGTGGCATACCACCCGGCGAGGCCAGCTTGACCGCATAGCGGTATTCTTTCTGGACCTGCTCGCAGGTCTTCACCCGGTTTTGGGCATTCTCCTTGCTGCCGTAGGTAGCCGGCAGATAGGTGTCGAGGCACTGCTTCAGGTGGGCCGGGCTGTTTTGGTAGTCGACACACGCCGCCCAGCGCAGGGACTTGCCGGTCAGTTCCTGTCCTACACGCGCGAACATGGCACAATCCGGTACCCGGTGTACCTTGAGAAGGGCGTGGTCATTGCGCTTCAGCGCATTCATATCCTGCACCGAAATCAGGCTGTGCTGCTCCAGGAATTCAAAGTACGCTGCTCGCGCCTGGCTGCAGGCGCGCAGGCGCCCTTCCAGGATACTCTTGCCCTTGAACAGCCCCTGCTCCTGGCGCAACGAACCCAGGCAGGTGTAGACCTGGTCGAGATCCTTCGGGTCGAAGGTTTGCAGGCAGCCGTAGCGGGACTGCGTTTTCTCCTTGTTCTTTTTGGTGTACGCCCGCCCAGGATCATACTTGTCATTCAGCGTGTAGCTGTATCTGGCCAGGGCGCCATCGAAACTGAAGTTGTAGTTGCGTGTCGGCGAGGTGACAGTGAACTCGCATTTGACACGCTGGACGAGGCCTTTTTTCTCACGGATTTTGCATTGGTCCACCGCATTGCCGAAGTGTTGGCGCAACCGTTCCAGTTCCGGCTTGAGACTTCCGCCACGCCCCGGACCTGGCAGTGACATGGTCAGTTGCACCATCAGGGTCAGATCATTAAAAAACGATTGACATCAAGGATTTATATGATCAAATAGAGGTTTCAACTTTAATGAAGATCAAATATGAGCCCAAACATCGTAGAGCACTTTTCAATCCTTAAAGATCATCGAATAGACAGGCACAAAAAACATCAACTGATAGATATCATTGTATTATGCGTGAGTGCCGTAATAAGCGGCGCAGAGAGATGGCAGGATATTGAAGAATTTGGTCACAGCAAGCTTGACTGGCTGAGAAAATACGTCCCCCTGGAAAATGGCATTCCCGTTGATGATACGATAGCCAGGGTCATCTCCCGTCTGTCCGTTAAAGGGTTTCAGTCCTGTTTTCAAAGCTGGGTTCAGTCTGTCTCTGATGTCACCGAGGGTGACATTATTTCAATAGACGGAAAAACACTGCGTCGCTCTTATGATAAAAAATCCGGGAAAAAAGCGCTACACATGGTCAGTGCCTGGGCCAGTGAGAACAATCTAATTTTAGGCCAGGTAAAAACAGACGAGAAATCCAATGAAATAACCGCCATCCCTGAGTTATTAAAGGTGCTGGAATTAAAGGGATGTATTGTGACCCTGGATGCCATGGGGTGTCAGCAAACGATCATACAGGATATTGTTGATGGCGGCGGTGATTATGCCATTGCCGTAAAAGGTAATCAGGGACATCTTTATGATTCTGTTACTGATTTTTTTACGACCGCAGAGGAGCACGCGTTTCAGGGTGCTGACTATCAGTACCATGAAACCATTAACAAAAGGCATGGCCGAGTTGAAATTCGCCGTTACTGGATAAGCCACGATTTAAACAGTATTCACAAACCTGAAAAATGGAAAAAACTGAGTGCCATTGGCATGGTTGAATCCGAGCGACATGACGGCGACAAAATCAGTACCGAAAAAAGATATTATATTTTATCCTTTAAGGAGGTGGCGCTATTTGCCAAAGCCGTTCGTTTACACTGGGGCATTGAAAATAAAGTGCACTGGATCATGGATGTGACTTTCAGAGAAGATGAGAGCCGTATCCGCCGAGGGAATGGGGCGCATAACATGGGGATCATGAGACACATGTCATTAAATTTACTTAAACATGAAAAATCAAAACGCAGCATTTCAGGTAAACGCCTCAGAGCCGCGTTTAATGATGACTTCAGAGATAAGGTATTGTGTAGCTTGTGATTTTAATGATTTTGCCCTGGTTGCACCATCTTCTCGTCGGAATAATCAACCCGTATTGTGGACCGGCTCTTGCGGTCACCCTTGTCGAACGTGTGTGAGGTGCGATGCCCGCCTTCCAGCTTGTTGGTCCACTCCCTCTTGAGCTTGTAACCGTTTGCCTGCAGCGTCGCTTTCACACTGGCTGGATCCATCTGGAGGTTGACGCCCTCGCGCTCGAAGCCGGTAATGGACCCCGGGGTAATGGCCGCACACAGCGGGGAAAAGAGCCATAGAGAAATGGTCAGAATTCCCAGTATCTTTGCCTGGTAACGCATAATTAACTCGCCCTCCCCTTTGAAGGTGATGCCACACCTAGCGTTTCCGTGCTACTCCCATCAGCCCCATCATGCCAGAGCCCAGTAGTCACAGAGACGCAGGCAGCGGCGCTGATATAAAACTGTGAATTGATGCCGTCCAGCGTCGGTCCGAGCAGGCCATTGTTCTTTGTCGGTGTACCGATAGCGAGGTATGTGATGTCTTCCAGCGGGGTGAAGGAATGGATATTGGAATTCAGCGGATCCGGTGAACCAGTAAAACTGTAGCCGCTGAACGCGCTCAGAAAATCCAGCGACAGGTTCGGCGGCACTGGCGCCGCCAGCGACCCAGAGATCATGACTGAAGTTCGAGACATTGCCGACAATAACCTGCGACACGTCGACCGGTGCATCGAAACTAAAAGCAACGGCGTATGGCACAGAAAACAAATGTGTTTTATTCATATCTGAACCCCCGTTCTTTAATTCTTGATTCTTGATTCTTATGCCCCCGGCCAGGATGTGATTCAAGCCCACTAAATACACTAGCAAAATAGGTGTATATTTCAACCTCCAGAACTTGATACTTCATGATTCCCGGGCGAAGAAGCGGGGTAGCAATGGAACAAGGAGCAAAGTACGGACAGGCCACGTTTTCTCATTATCCAGTCGCCTGGACACCGAAAATAACCCTGGCCTGTCCCCCTGTTTCCACTGTTTCCACTGTTTCCACTGTTTCCACTTTTTTCACTTTTTCCACTGTTTCCACTTTTTCGACTGTTAATGACTGTCAATACCAGTCATTGCCAGCCAGTGCCGGTCACTCCCACTCTATTGTAAACGAGCTATTATTTCGATTTAATATCAATGGCTTAATTGTTGTTGTATGCGGTAATACCATGAAAAATACCATGCTCAGAAATTTCTCCAGAAATTTTCTTTAGCAACGAGGTTACTTCCCTAGACCAACACGTCCAAGCCCTTTTCTGCGACCATGTTCAGCAGCTTTAATGAAGGACCATTTGGCTTTTTCTGACCCTGCTCCCATTTCTGCACCGTGGACTTGCCCGTGTTCAAATACGCGGCAAACACTGCCTGACTGGCTTTGTTTTTCATCCGGATGCGCTTGATCTGCGCTGCAGTAAATTCTTTCACGGGCGGCAGACACAGCGCATCGAACTCACGCAAGGTGCGTCTCTTTCATCGCACCAGCCTCATGCAGGTCTTTAGCACTGTCGTGCACCACCTCCAGGATCGATTTATCCATTGTCTTCTACCTCGATTAACGCGCCATGCTGGATGGCTTTGGTTAATGTCTTGTCACTGTAATTCATCAATTCTTTAGCCAAGTGCTTCAACGCCTTCAATTCATCTGTACTGACATTCGCCCGTGCATTCTTGGCGAATCCATACACGAAAAATGCCTTATCACCAGACTTATACGCCAGCAGGGTGCGAACACCACCACTCTTGCCTCGACCACCAACAGCCACGCGTTTTTTCACCACATGACCACCAAGGTCGGCGTCAATCAGACCTCGCTCCATTTCATCAACTGCCGCCCGCAAAGTGTCATCGCTCAACCCCTCCTTTTCCGCCCATCGGCGTGTGCGTGAAACCGCATCGTACCGAGCACACGCAGTTCAAGCGCTCTGATACCATGCCAGCATCGATTTTCTTTTCTGGTATCGATGTTTTCTGCCTTGCTACACGCAATAAATACCATGAAAAACACCATTGATGATGCAGATTGTATTATTAATCTGAGTTGTTTTATTAATATATTTCAATGGGTTAAGAATTATTCCTACTCCCACTCGATTGTAAATAAGCCATTTATTTCCTTTATATTCAATGGCTTATTTTCCTGCTAAACGGTAATACCATGAAAAATACCATGTTCAGAAAATCCTTCAAAATGCTCGAAAAAGTCGCCTATTGAATACCTGGATTCCTTTGCCCTTTCCCGATTGGAATAGTTCGTACACACCTCTCAGATTCCTTATTTATCACTTCATAATTCCGTATTTTACGTTGATATATTCCGTATTTTACGTTATCGTTTCGCCATGAATACACCATCTCTGTATCCACGTTGGATTGAACCACGAATTGATGAGGCTTTACAGGATACACCCGTGGTTTTGCTCGCCGGACCACGCCAGGCTGGCAAGACGACCCTCGTGCGCCAATTCGCTGAACGGGGACTACACTACCTGACCCTGGATGATGAGCTGACATTACTGTCGGCACGCGAAGATCCGGTCGGCATGATTCGCAATCTGGATCGCGCCGTTATCGATGAAATACAACGGGCACCCCAGTTGCTTCTGGCAATAAAAAAAAGCGTCGATGAGGATCGCCGCCCCGGGCGATTTCTGCTGACAGGTTCGGCTAATCTGATGGCGCTGCCCACAGTTGCGGATTCACTGGCCGGACGCATGGAAACCCTGATGCTTTTACCCCTGTCGCAGAGTGAAATCGAGAACAGGCCGGCAAACTGGATAGACAGTATTTTTGCCGGTGACATCCTTACAACAGATCATCCCGAACTGGGCAATAAACTGATTGAACGTGTATTGCGTGGCGGCTATCCGGAAGCGGTTGCACGGCCGACGGCAAAACGACGTATCGCCTGGGCTCGGCAATATATCGACGCCATTATTCAACGTGATGTCCGTGATGTCGCGGAAATCGATAAACTGGATCGGTTGCCACGCTTTCTGCGCGCACTGGCACAGACTGCTGGACAGATGTGCAACTATGCCGAGTTAGGCGGTCAAGTCGGTCTCGATGGCAAGACCGTCTCTCGCTACATCAGTGTCTTTGAGCAAATGTACCTGCTTAAACGCGTTGATGTGTGGGCACGCAATCGCCTGAAACGCGTTGTCAAAACCCCCAAGCTTCAGTTCATCGATTCCGGTTTATTGGCGATGCTCATGGATGTCAGCAGCAAAGATGTTCATGCAGACAAGGGCCGTTACGGTCACGTTCTGGAAAGTTTTGTATTCGGTGAGCTGCTCAAGCACATGACAACAGCGGATAGCGACTATCGACCACTGTACTACCGGGATGCGGACAAGTTCGAGGTCGATGTTGTAATTGAGAACAGCGCAGGACAACTGGTCGGCGTCGAAGTAAAAGCCTCTGCCACCGTGAAGGAGCGAGATCTGCGTGGATTGAAAAAACTCGCCAACTTGGCCGGTGATCAGTTCACAGCAGGTGTGTTGCTATACGATGGTGATGAAACAATGCCTTTGGGGAACAACCTGTGGGCTGCTCCCTTGTCCACCCTCTGGGGCTCGTAAAGCAGGCTATCAATATGCCTGCTCAACCGAGCGCCAGAAATACCATGATTACGCCAATCTGCCACTCATGGTATCGCTGCTTTTCATACTAGAGCGCGCTGAAAATACCATGAAAAATACCATTGATGATGCAGACTATATTATCAATTGGATTAATTTACTTGTTATAAATCAATGTGTTAAAAATTCCTGTCATTCCCACTCTATTGTAAATAAGCCATTTTTGACTTTCATTTTCAATGGCTTATTTTCGAGGCAAATGAGAATACCATGAAAAATACCATGCCCAATAAAACTTAAGCAGCAATCGGTTTGGCCTTCTCTATCCGCGCTCTCCGTTTTGGTGTGTTAAGCGCTTTCCACAGATCATTACGCTGCTGCAGATTCAACCAAAAATCAGCAGTATTCCCAAATACGGTGGCCAGCATCAGTGCTGTGTCGGCCGTGATCGCACGGCGATTGGTACACAACTCATTAACGGTCTTTCGACTGACTCCCATCGCTTCAGCCAATTGTCCCTGAGTCAGCGCCATGGGCACGAGGAATTCCTCGGTAATCATTTCACCGACACTAACGGGTTGTCGTTTTGTGATATTCATAGCCTGCCTCACCGATAGTCGTGGTTATCCAGATAGATGTCCTGGGCCTCACCACGTTCGCCTGACCAGGTAAACACCAACCGCCATTGCTTGCTAACGCGGATCGAATGCTTCCCGGCCAAATTTCCTCTCAGCTTTTCAAAATGATTGCTTGGAGGCGACCGCAAGTCGAGAACACAGGTCGCGTCATCGATTAACTGCAGCTTTCGGAACAGTCGGCCTTCGGGCCTCAGAGGGTATCTTCTTGCTGGTTTTATCTTTCAGATAGAACTCTCTTAGCCAGCGGTCCCGAAAACTTTGACTCAATGGCGATCTCCTTCCATAGAGAGATACTGTAACGTACTTGGTTACTTTCAGCAAGTAATGGGCCAGGATACTATAGACGCAGGCTTAGCGAGAAATGTCCGACCCAGTCCACGACCACAATCCAGATAATCAGTGCTGCTATAGCAGGTTTCCGGATTGGTCCAGAACACATACAGTTCTAGCGCTCGGATACCATGCCAAACTCAATTTTCATCTCATGGTGTGATGATGGCGTTGACAAAAGATTTTAAGGACACCATTCAAGCCCGTGCCCAACGGGATCCCGCGTTTCGCAGGGCCTTGCTCCAAAAAGGGGATTGAATGCCTGCTTGCTGGTGACATCGATACCGGCAAGGCGGTGCTGCCTGACTATATTGATGCGACAGCATTTCGTAAGCACATCAGTGCCGATTAGCAGCAAATTCTGAAGATGGTATTTTTCATGGTATTTATTGCGTGTAGCAAGGCAAATAACATTGCCATTTCCGATGCTAAATTCGCACAAGCGCCTGGCTAACCGTCTCCAGGCAATTCCTCTCCTGCTGTAGTCCAGTGATGAATCCGGGCTTTTTCCTCTTCAGCAATCACCCTGCAACAGTAAAGAAGGGCATTGCTGTTGGACGATGGCTAATCGCATCGCGCTTGATATTTGTAATTCAAGCAGCCTATGCAGCGAGTTCGATTCGGATATTCTTGCCCAGCGCCTTGGCAGCACGCTCCAGGGTCAGCAGCGTCACCGAAGGATTATCGGGTCGGATTTCCCAAAGCCCTGACTCCATCTTCCGCACCACAGGCATGCCCAGGGGCCAGCCGTACTGAACTGTCTTGATAAAACCGCCGATTGCCTTCTTGTCCTGTTTGTTCAATTCTTTCAACCATCCCGAACCGGTTCCTTCAAGAGACATATCAGCATCCATGCGAAAAAGTGCGCCATGTTTGGTACGCCTTGCGGCCCTTCGATTCAACCACAAAAGCTGTAAATGTGATAACAAACGACTTTGCCGTCCAGAAGGCGTAGGAAGTGATCTGGGTGCAAGGGTGAGAGCGCATGTCCTACAGCCGCCCAAACCGGTGCGGCAAATGCTCGATCACGAATATCATGAACGGTTCGACACGCATGGCATGGTATTGGATCGCCGCGCTGATATTGAGCACCACAATACCATGATCTATACCATGAAAAAGTCTGCTTGATACCGATTCGAAGGGAAAGTCTACGCCAACTTTGTAAAATGGGCATAACGCCCTGATTTGGCCGGTTACCCAACATCGACATTGAGACCTATAGCGAGTGCGGCGGCACCGTCAAGGTCATCACCTGCATCGAAGACCCGGTGGTGATGCCAAAGGCACTCGCTACACTCACGGGGCAGGCTCTCAAGCAGATCCTTGGCCACCTGAAGGACAAAGCCGAAGTCAACGCAACCACCGCACTGCCCGAGAGCCGGGCGCCGCCGGCAGGCCTGTTCGGCTGACGTTCCCTTTGTTCAACCGATAGCGCTGTTACCCGCAGGGCACGGCAGGAGAGCCTTTGGCCTGATGACCGGGATGGAGACCGGAAAGCGGTGCTGGCAAGGGCGGATATTTCGATACCGAAGACTGAACTGGGCAAGATTTTGTGGTGGCGGCAGGGTGCAGGGTCCTTCGTCGCCCGTAAATTGTCTGCTGACCAGTGTGGAAAAGGGTGTTTATCCTTCTTACACTTGGCGAGGCTCGATGCATTGAAGCTGCAGCAGGCCAGTTTCAGACTTTGGCGCCTATAGCAAACCCTATACTGAAAAAATACCCCTGGAATAAGTATCAGAACCGGCAAAACAATACCTCTTCCCCATCGGAGGAAGAGGTGTCAAAACAACAGAAAGGTTAGTACCGATCTAATATTTCTGCGGCGCAATTCTGTAGATGTTGCCGGTCTGAAATTCCGCAAAGTACAGTTTTTTGTCCGGGCCGACACGAACATCGATGGGGCCATCAATATACTTGGCCAAGGTGGTCCTTTCGCCGTAATCAATACCGTTAAACATTTCGATCGTGCCCAAGTCTGGAACAAACATGGAGGGACAGTTAAACAACGCCAGGAACAGTGGATCGCGCACCCCTTTTCCAAATTTTCCTTTTTTAATGTCTATTCCAGTGGGTACCGGCCACGCGGGCTCTGGAAAAAATTCATTGGCTGGATTGATTTCAAAATTCCATAGCGGCCCGCGGTGCGACTCGGCGGGGTACTCGGGTGCGCCGCCCGGCCAACCATAGTGCTTACCTTCTAGCACCCGGTTCAGTTCATCAAAGTATTGACGGCTCGGCTGATCCTCCGGACACCCATCACATTCATTACCTTCCCCATTGTCGCCTGCGTAAAGGATTGTCGCATGTCTTTTGTCGCCATGTTTTTTGTCGCTTTCTTTCCTGGCGACAACAACGTCATAAGGCGCGCGCAGCCCCGAGGCAAATACTGAAACCCGTCCTTCGCTGTCTACCTTCAGGATGGCGCTTGGAAACGGATCACCAGCTGCGTGCGCGACATCATTGACTCCTTGCGCAACATATAAGTTTCCGTACTTATCGAAATCTATCCCCTGGCTCCCAGTTATCGGTGCTGTCAGTTCACCGAAGAACATAGAGGGAAGTCCCTCCACAAAAGTGCTGACAATGCCCGTAACGGGATCAATGGTGGAAATTCTGGATTTCACATCCGCCACGCTGCTCGGGTCGCCCCCGGGTATAATATACCTGCTAGTTACATAGATCATCCCGGTTTTCGGATGCACCGCCAACCCCATCGGGCTGTCCAAAACGGAAGGTGGTACCAAAATACTGGAGGTGCCAATCTCCACGTCTACAGCGGAGATCTGTCCTGTCGCCAGAGACGACACATAGAGTTGGCCATGCTTGCCGAACACAATGCTTGTCGGCAGCGGCACGACGCCAAAGGCGACTAGCTCAAGAGCATACCCGGGCGCAACCTCGATCTCCACTGCCGAAGCGGTCATTGGCCTTATCGAAAAAAGAAGAAGAAATAGGACAGCTAAAAACGGAAAAAACTTTACACGACACTTCTTAGTGTTCATCTCGCACCCCCTCTATATTTATGTTGTTATTTCGGGAGACATTATACACAAAATGCGAAGGCGCCGACCAGCGAGGAACTCACCCGATTGGCGCACACCATCCCCACCGGGTTGGCCGTTTTCTGGAACGTCAAGGGTTACTGGAAAGGGATGCCGAAAGCAGCTGTCTGGCCTCGGATGCGGTGGACGACGACCCGATGAATCAGTTGCTGGGACATTCGATCACCTACCGCATTGCCGTCGGGCCGCAGGCAGGACGCAAGGTATTCACTTTACAAACCCTGCCAGCCTGCGAAGAGTCATTGGATGACGGGGTAAGCAAGGTAGCCGATTTCAGCCTGCATGCTGGCGTGGCGTCCAGGGCTCATGAACGCCAGAAGCTCGAACGCCGGTGCCGCTACATCAGTCGCCCGGCGGTGTCGGAAAAGCGCCTGTCACTGACGCCCAATGGCAACATCCGCTACCAAAGGTCGTGAGTCCCCCATGAGATAAACAAAGAAAGTGTTATTTTGTAATTTTTGATATTACTGAATTGTTGTTGCTCGTGCGATGAAGTTTTCGACTTCAATAGGCAAGAATAGTGAGCTGCAGGAGATTACCTAAACGCAAAACCTTGGGGTGAGTGTTTCACCCCAAGGCTTTGGTAGTTATACGAAATTTTTACTGTCGAGGACTCAAGCAAGGCTGGGTTAGTTCTAAACTTTTTTGCCACAACATATCAGCTAATTCTGCGTCATAAGACATTGGCGATGATTTTTCCATACGCATTTCGTTGAAATATCTCCCCGAAACGTCTTGAACGTCTTGGGAAGTACACAGGTATATTTGAGCTTTCGCACCGTCCTCAGGACTCATTCTGCCCATTGGGAAAGTCCCATTCGAATTTCTATCCTCAATGCTAAATTTAGTTTTGATCACGCCTGGGTGTAGCGCATTGATGGTTGTATCGGAGCCTTTTAAATCGCTCGCCAACTTGTATGCAAACAGAATATTGGCAAGCTTAGAATCACAATAAGCTGTGAAACCATGATAGTTTTGCTCGTGCATAAGGTTGTTAGGATCAATATTACCGTGCAAATGAAGATCAGATGCAATCACAATGGTGCGAGATGCGGGCGTATCTTTTAACATGTCTAGCAACATGTTTGTGGTTAGAAAATACCCCAAATGATTCACCGCAAATGTCAGCTCAATTCCTGATGCGGTTTCTACTCTTTTCTGGCTCATTAGCCCGGCGTTGTTCACTAGAATATCTAGACGATCATGTTTTCTCCTAAACTTTTCCGAAAACTCAACAATAGAAGCTTGTAAAGAAAAATCGCACATCAGCAAGTCGACATTATCATTTTTTGAATATTCTATAACTTCTCCAAGCGCTTCTTTTCCTCGCTCTTCATCCCTTGCGACCACAACAGTGGTTGCGCCCATTTTTGCTAGCTCTTTTGCTGTTACTAATCCAATTCCGGATGTGCTTCCCGTAACTATGCAAACTTTTCCATTTAGATTATTCATGCGTGTATCCTTTGGATGCGTACTAATTAATATCCGCCATAGCGCCCATGGTAACTCATATTATCAGGTCACTACCGGGAGTTCTGACTTTTATCATTTGGTTGATTTAATAAATAACAGCGTTAAAAACCGGGCTTTTACTCAGTTTTTGAAAAAGGTAGAGCTGCGAGCAAGTGATAGCGAACAAACCTCAGCTGTGTTTACTTTACTCGCGCTCATCAAACTAAAACCTTAACCCTTTAGTGGCAGCCGTGAGACTTGGGGAGGAAATCATTTTGAGGCTCAATCAACGCCGTTCCTGATGTTGGCCAGGCCATTTGATTGCCGCCATAAACGCCGGTCGGAGCCTTAGCCCAGGTTGCTGCCGCTGAAGCGCCATATGCACCATTGTCCCAGTTATAGAAAGCGGAAACATAGCTTGAGCAAGAGCTGGCACCAGCTTCACAAGCGCGAGTTAAGTCATACTTAAGTTTGAAACGTGCAAAGCCACAACCATTCTTATCGGTAACAATAATGTTAGGAAGGCCTCCAAGAGGGACGGCATACCCAGTTTCGTCGCTGGTTAGTGGATTAAGCGCGCCTATGTCCCACATGGTGTAAATAGCATTCGGAAAGGCACCTCGAATAGTGACTAGTACGTTAAACAAGCCATTTTTGTCTTCCTTAACGCTTAGCTTTCCGGAGATTTTCTCCCAGTCACCCACCGTTGGATTGATCGCAAAGCCTTTTTTACGATAAATAGACGGCTCTGTGCCGGATTCATTAAAGGAAACTGGCGTCAGTCGTTTATCCAGGCTGGTAAATTCTGGACCGAGGAAGTTGCTGCCTACTTCACCCAGGGGGATATTAACTGTGTCCAGGTCAATATCGCCACCAGGATTAAAGTAATCAAAAAAGGCACGAGTAGTGGCAACTGGAAGGTCGCGATCCGTATAGGAAAAAATAGTACCTGAGTAATCAGAACCTTCCCGGTATACACCAATTTCATCAACTGGTGGGTAAGCATTTAGATATGGAACGGCTGGCGAAACGCCTGAGTAGTCCACCACGGCTTCACCGTTATAATTATTGATGCCATGGACGACATAGCCTGAAATATTACCCCACTTTTGAGCATCTGATGAGCGCTCATCACTTGCCAAAGCATAGTTGCCAACGCCAGCCGATAAAGCCAGGAAAAGTGAAGCTTTAGCGATATTTTTAATTGTAATCATTGATATATCCTTATTCAAAAACGGTTCATGTGAAAAATTTGTATACAGCCTTCAAGATCAACAACCGCTAGGCGATAGCTGACTCGGCATCTGCTTGGTTCGCAAGGATTGATGTACTTGACAGGAACTCAAGCCCTGCCGAACGTTTGATACTTTTAATTCTGTTGATTGTCTCTTGAAGATTTTGCTCACTTCCAAAATATTCAAAGAATTGTTGCCTAACGCCGTGCTCATAAATGAAAGGCCGGGTTTTTTGACCATAACCAAATTCAACGATTGCATCAGTATTGACTGGAATTAATTCCTCAATGGACTGGAATGATTGAGCCGAATACATAGGAACATTAACCATATCCAGAATTAAACTTCGCACCTCATCTTTTGATGAAGCGATACCAGTGCCATTATTTGCCACAATCGGGATATCTGGCGTTGAAAACAAGATGTTTTCGTCCACGATAAAGTTACTAATATCGATTCTTGCTGCTGCAAGCTTTGGCGAGTGTACGATTTCAATCGTTGGGCGCTTGAACTCTTTAACATTAATCGCATTTTTAAATGATTCTTTAATAAATGCCTTAACTTCATTGAAAATGCTATGATGTATGTATACATGGACTTCTTGCTTTTCCAAAGCAAGCGTTTGCCAACGGAAAACATCAACACCTTGAGGGAATATACGCTGAATGCCGTTCAAGTCGTGACGAATCGAGCGTCCAGCCAGACTGACTATATGCCAAGCTCCGACGTTATTTGTATGCGCATATTTGTAAATGCTGCCCAAGGTGTAATTGGCAACTTTAAGCCCGTCTTCCAGAGATAATGCGTTGCTGGCAATAGCAGCCGCGATCATGCCATAACTTTCTCCACCGACACTATTAATTAAGAAATCACTGGATGAAGTTTTTAAGTGTTCAAACAGGGCGAGATTATACACTGTCATAGATGAGCCAATGTTATTCCATTTTTTGACAACATCGTCATTCGACAACTCTCCTTCGAAGAAAAATCGTGACACGTCATCGGTTCCTTGCTCTTGATTATGCTGACTTAATATTTCAGCTGAATTTTCGAATATTGAGCGCACTTGCTTATTTCCTTTTTCGTATAAATCTCTGGAAATATTGGAGTAAGAACGACGGCTGTTCATTCCGGGAAAATAGGCATGCAATGCAATATTTTTTGTTTCTGGTATCCAGACAGGATCAGCTTTTAAATCAAGGCGAGATTTTTGAATGGCTATGTTTCTGTCAACCACTGACGGGCTAATATTTTCACCTCGTTGACTCAAGGACAAATCAATCAATGCATGATGCAACATGGTAAAGCTTTCATCTGACTCACCCCAGTTTTCAATGTGGTTTTCTATTAATTGCTCAACTAATGACTTGCCGTCGTTACCATTGTGTTCTAACAGACGCTCTACCATTCCCATCTGGCTCATTGCCGTCAAGGCATAAGCAATTCGCATAAAACCAGACCGGTAAAACAAATTGGTCGGTTTATGTCCATTCTTAAAATCGTAAGATGTTGACATATTATCAATAAGCTTATCAGTCAGCGAAGCAGGCAAGGCATCCACAAGATTTAGTTTATGAAAAATATCCACGCAGTACGTGTATGCCATATAATCTAATTCGCCTTCATCAGTGCTAGTTAAATTATGAATAATGCTTAGCAGATGCTCTTGTGTATTTTTGGTGCATCTATGGGTTAGCCCTAAATTATCCAGAGCAGACAAACAATAGTGACTAAATATTGCTTTCAAATTGAGCGGTACCGTATCGATAAGCTCGCCAGAAACTTTAACCCAGTCTCGTTTATATTCGAGGTAGTTGAGCTCATCAAGAACGCCAATGCAGTTAACCATTAATAATATTGAGAAAACATATTCGTTGGGACGCTGCTCAACTCTTGCTCGATCTTCCAGACTTACATCCATGTAAGACACTAGAGATTTGAGCTGATGGTTTTCTGGTTTAGTGGCGTAATCTGATAATCCAATTAAGCCCAGAACGGTTAAGAAGGCTGCGATCCCTCTTCCTTTGTGCCAAACGCCTTCTAAGCCTGTAGCCACGCTGAAGGCCTGTTCAACGTAATCGATATTGCCTTTGGTTAGCTTATCTACCAAACCAATATGAGCAATGCCTAAGAATAGATTTCCATAGGCCTGTAGCGCTATGTAGCATTCCTTTTCGTTTGAGGTAGGCAAGCAGCCAAGCTGATTTAGCGCATCGCCAACCAGATCGATTTCCTTGTTCATCCACAAATGAGGGTCTAAGCCTAGCTTTCCGAAAGATTCAAATAAAATTGAACTCGCTGAAACGTACAAATTTGGATTGTCAATCTTCTTTAATGATCCAATGATCATTTCAATTCTTGGGTGTAATTCTTTTCGCTGGAAAAATAGTATTTCTGGGTTATTGAAATCCAATATAAACGCGCATAATTCCTTTGAGAACTGATTGTATGGATTGGATTTTACGCTTGACTCGTCTAATACCCTGAATATTTCCTTAATATAATTGGATTCAGTGGGGTCAAAGTTTTTTGTGTTTGCGCCAAGTCCCCGCCCTTTAACTAAAGTAGTCCATGGGCCTTGCAAAGCTCTAGATTCGTTTGTAATATTCAACATGATTTTAAGCCACCTGCTTAGAGCATAAAAACGGAACTGAAACGCCGTAGAACGTTGATGTTTGCCCTTCCAACATTCTCAGCGTCAGGTTTAACCACTTTATTCCTTCTGCATAAATTGCCACTGGTCGGCGTTGATGCGTGTAACTATCAACCATTATTCCATCTTCATTTGCGTGGAAGTGAAATGGCGGCATTGCTGTAAAGTGTGTTCCCATTACAAATGCAAATCGAATTATCCAGTTCGGATCATTCTTATTCATATCTGATTCTGGATTATCCAAGTCCCAGGCGTCATACATCACTGATTTGAAGTGGCTTTCAATTCCTTCATATGATAATGAATAGGAGTGACTGTCATGAGGGACAACTTCAACACTCATTCCGTCATGATTTTTATTTGTCTTAAGGTCAAATAGTTCACTATGAATAACGTCATACTGGCCTAAAGAGTTATGCCATGGTTTATTGTCATACATAGGATCATCAGAACCTAAATCTTCTCCATTTTCATGAAACCCAATTGCCCTTGGATCCAGGAATTTGATGCCTATATCTTCAGCAGTAAAGCCATAGTCTTTGGCGTTGATGAATTCAAGCAATCTATCTGGATTGGAAATTTTAATATTTTCAGTATTGGCATCACCCATTACCAGGGTGTGGCGCAGCGGCTCTAGAACTTGCAGGTAATTCGGGTTACTTCTAAATCTCCTTAGTAGCGCCTTAACATTAAGTAGCTTAATGCCATCAATATAGATATTTTCCGTATTCAATAGAGAATCTGAAAATACGCGTGGTGAGGTTTTTCTAGATAACTCTAAACGCTTTTCTATTTTACGGAAATATGATTGCTCTAATGTCGCCCCAGAAGGTTTTCGGACTCGATTGCTGTGAACAATGCTATTTAGTGTACGGTATATGACGACGTATAACCGAGCAACCGCTTCAACAGGAGGCTTGTACTTGCGAATAAATTCGCTGACCTCATCACCACCAACAAATGACATCTCGTAAATTAGCTCATTTACTAACTCAGGTGTACCGTCATTTGTTGCGGAAGTTCCGTTAGTTGATTTTGGTACTTTTCTCTCAATTATGTTGTCAACATATGGGAAGTACGGTTTTACAGTTTCAGGCAGGTTTTTAAGGTAGTGCGCCTGCTGTTTTGCCTTTTTGTAAGGCGCCAGCATTACATCTGCCCCGTCCCTGTCCCATTTTGCGGTGATCAAATTTTCACTCAATATTTTCCTAACGATAGTAGCTGAATTGCCCGGTTTCTTTAAGAAAATTGTTAATGACTCACTTCCACCAAGACCAAACCCTACGATTTCCTCTCCTGGGTTCATGTATTGGCTGATAACATCATTGTTCATTGGGACGTCTTTCTTGATGCCCGTATGGCTTGGTATTTCATTTTCCATACTGTGTCTCCTTATAGTTTCTCGAGTATTTTTAGGTCTTAAAAAATTTATTGTTTATGCTGTTGAGTTAATTGTTTTTTATTGCCTTTTTGCTAGTGAAGAGGCTTGTTTCCTGCCTCAACTATATTTCATTGGGTTTGCTCGCCGCTATATGGGTTAACCCGGCGATACTGTACGCGGGCTAACCCTGGAGCGTTGCTTGTTATTCTTCTTGAATTTGAATAACAATCTTTCCTCGGGTGTGGCCTGACTCGCTCTTCTCGTGGGCTTTGGTGATATCGTCCAGGCGGAAAACGCTGTCAACTTCAACAGTAATATCTCCAGAA
>Ga0316207_10001870_pt1 | contig 23900 bp, 21 predicted proteins | sample 6weekpyrite_MG_FD_204943 | JGI IMG/M metagenome (GOLD analysis project Ga0316207, IMG submission 204943) | Microbial mat bacterial communities from mineral coupon in-situ incubated in ocean water Damariscotta River, Maine, United States -... | ecosystem: Environmental > Aquatic > Marine >... | reverse complement strand
TCCTGGTCGTGAATCAGCTGTCCGTGCTTTAAACTCTACTGGTTTTAAAATTACAAATATTTCAGATGTGACGCCGATTCCACACAATGGCTGTCGTCCTCCGAAAAAACGTCGCGTATAACGGGAGACTATTATGGCACGCTATCTAGGTTCTAAATGTCGTTTATGTCGTCGTGAAGGCGAAAAGCTTTTCTTGAAAGGCGAAAAATGTTTTGGCAGTAAATGTGCGATGGAAAATCGTCCGTTTCCTCCGGGTCAGCACGGTCAACGCCGCAGCCGTAACTCTGATTACGCGACTCAGTTGCGTGAAAAGCAAAAATTACGTCGTACTTACGGTATCCTGGAAGGTCAATTCCGTAGTTACTATAAAACAGCTGATCGTGTTAAAGGTTCAACAGGTGAAAACTTACTACAACTTTTAGAAACACGTTTAGATAATGTTGTTTACCGCATGGGTTTTGGTTCGTCTCGCTCAGAAGCACGCCAACTTGTTCGTCATAAAGCGGTAACGGTGAATGGTGTTAAATCAAACATCCCTTCAATTAAAGTTAAAGCGGGCGATGTTATTGCGATTAATGATAAAGCTCAAAACCAGTTGCGCATCAAAGGTTCTATGGATGCAGCACAAACACGTGGTATCGTGGATTGGTTAGATGTTGATGCTTCAAAACTTTCCGGAACATTTAAAAATGTCCCTGAGCGTAGCGATTTATCAGCAGATATTAATGAACATTTAGTTGTTGAATTGTACTCGAAGTAAAATTTAACTTGAGTTGTTGCAACTTTAACGCATTTAAACCGGATTTATAGAGGACAATACATGCAGGCCTCCGAACAGGAATTTCTGACACCACGTATAGTGGATATACAGCAAATTAACGAAAGTCATGCAAAGGTTACTTTAGAACCTTTAGAGCGTGGTTTTGGTCATACATTAGGTAATGCCCTACGTCGTATTTTACTTTCTTCAATGTCAGGTTGTGCCATTGTTGAAGTTGAGCTTGATGGTGTTTTACATGAATACACTACGATGGAAGGCGTTCAGGAAGATGTTGTAAACATCATGTTGAACCTTAAAGGCGTAGCACTTCGCATGGAAACAGCGACAGAAGCGACCTTGACTATCAGCAAAAAAGGCCCGGGTGTTGTTACTGCGGCAGACATTCAGCTTGATCATAATGTTGAATGTATTAACCCTGAACATGTTATTGCGAACATCACAAAAGATACTGACTTCAACATGACTTTGAAAGTTGTTAAGGGTCGTGGTTACGAGCCTTCAACTGCACGTATCGCTAATGAAGACGAAGATCGTCCAATTGGTCGTTTACAGTTAGATGCGACTTTCAGCCCGGTTCATAAAGTGAACTATGTTGTTGATAACGCACGTGTTGAGCAACGTACAAACCTGGATAAGCTTGTTATTGAATTAGAAACAAATGGAACAATTGATCCGGAAGCGGCTATTCGTAATGCAGCAACTATCTTACAGGATCAACTAGCGGCGTTTGTTGACCTACGCAGCACTGAAGATGAAGAGCCTGCTGAGCAGGAGCCGGATATCGATCCAATTCTTCTTCGTCCGGTTGATGATCTTGAATTAACAGTACGCTCAGCGAACTGTTTAAAAGCAGAACAAATTTACTACATCGGCGATTTAATTCAGCGTACTGAAGTCGAGTTATTGAAGACACCTAACTTAGGTAAAAAATCATTAACTGAAATCAAAGACGTATTAGCGTCCAGAGGTTTATCTCTTGGAATGCGTTTAGAAAATTGGCCACCAGCGATTCTTCGCACTAAAGCAGAAGATGAAAAGAAACCGTTGTTCGGTGATTTTAAATTTTAGTATTTAATATTAGTTATAAGAATTTTTAAGGGTAATAACCATGCGTCATCGTCATAGTGGTCGTCAACTAAATCGTAATAGTTCACATCGTAAAGCCATGTTCAAAAACATGTCTGTTTCTTTATTCGATCATGAATTAATTCGTACTACAGTTGCAAAAGCAAAAGAATTACGTCGTGTTTCTGAAAAGCTCATCACTTTAGCTAAAGTAGATTCAGTTGCAAACCGTCGTTTAGCATTCGCTCGTTTACGTGACCGTGATGCAGTAACAAAGTTATTCAATGAACTGGGTCCTCGTTATGCGAACCGCCCGGGTGGTTACACGCGTATCTTGAAGTGTGGTTTCCGTACCGGTGATAAAGCGCCAATGGCGTATGTTGAGTTAGTTGATCGCCCAATCGAAGCACCAGTAGAAACAGCTGAAGAAGTTGCCGCAGCTGCTGAATAAGCGTTATAGCAATTCATGAAGAACCGGAGCTTGAGAAATCAACCTCCGGTTTTTTTGTGCTTGAAATAAAGTTTGAAATTAAACGCAGAGAGCGCAGAGGCGCAGAGTTCGCAAAGCATTAATAATAAAAACTCAGCGTTCTTTGCGTCTCAGCGACCTCTGCGTTAAAAGTCATTATTTGCTTACTTTTCTAACATCGGTTTGAGGTACTGACCAGTAAATGATTCTTTACAGTTTGCTACGGCTTCAGGTGTATCACTTACGACCAAGGTCCCGCCTTTATTCCCGCCTTCTGGGCCCATATCAATAATCCAGTCTGCCGTTTTAATGACATCCAGATTGTGTTCAATAACAACCAGCGTATTACCGTGGTCGCGTAGTCTATGGAGTACGGCGAGCAGCTGCTCGATGTCGTGGAAGTGTAAACCGGTGGTGGGTTCATCAAGGATATAGAGCGTGTTACCCGTGTCGCGTTTAGACAACTCGCGTGATAACTTGATACGCTGTGCTTCACCACCAGAAAGTGTTGTCGCATTTTGTCCTAATCGAATATAGGTCAGGCCAACATCAATCAGTGTTTGTAGTTTGCGTTTAACAACCGGAATGGCATCAAAGAACACAAGCGCATCTTCAATGGTCATATCTAAAATTTCATTAATATTTTTACCTTTGAATTTTATTTCTAAGGTTTCACGGTTATAGCGTTTTGAATGACAAATATCACAGGGTACATAAATGTCAGGCAAGAAATGCATTTCAACTTTTATTACACCGTCTCCCTGGCAAGCTTCGCAGCGACCGCCTTTAACATTAAAACTAAAACGGCCCGGGGTGTAACCGCGTGCGCGGGCTTCGGGTGTGGCAGAAAAGAGCTCACGAATTGGGGTGAAAAGCCCGGTATAAGTCGCGGGATTTGAACGTGGAGTACGTCCAATCGGGCTTTGATCAATATCCACCACTTTATCAAATTGACCGAGCCCTTTAATTTCTTTACACGGTGCAGGTGGCGTCGATGCTGAGTTAATTTCAGCCGCGGCGTGTCGATATAACGTGTCATTGATGAGTGTTGATTTACCTGAACCAGAAACCCCTGTAATGGCTGTCATTAGACCAACGGGAATTTCAATATCAACATTTTGTAAATTATTTCCACTGGCGCCAATAATTTTTAACAGACGTTCAGGATCGATAGGGGTGCGCTTTTGTGGAATTTCTATGGCTCTTTTACCCGATAAATACTGCCCGGTTAACGACTTAGGATTGGCTAAAACTTGTTTAGGTGTGCCTTGCGCAATAATTTCACCACCATGAATACCGGCGGCAGGACCAATATCGACAACGTGATCCGCCATCATGATCGCCTCTTCATCATGTTCTACCACAATAACCGTGTTACCCAGGTCTCTTAGATAGTTAAGTGTATTAAGCAAGCGGGTATTATCACGCTGGTGTAAACCAATTGACGGTTCATCCAGCACATACATAACACCAACCAGACCGGCACCGATTTGGCTGGCAAGACGAATACGTTGGGCTTCACCACCCGATAAAGTATGTGCGCCACGACTCAGGTTTAAGTAATCCAAACCTACGTTAATTAAAAATTCGAGGCGTTGATTAATTTCCTTAACAATTTTTTCGGCTATTTCGCCACGCTTACCGGGCAAGTTTAAGTCTTTGAAAAAATCAGCAGCGACATCAATCGGCATAGCCGCTATTTGCGGTAAGGTTTCTTCTTCAATATAGACATGACGTGCAGAACGGTTAAGGCGTTGCCCATCACACTCAGGACAAGCCTGTTGATTCATGTATTTCGCTAACTCTTCACGCACCACGCTGGAATCGGTATCGTGATAACGACGTTGCATGTTCGGGATAATGCCTTCAAAGGGGTGTTCTTTAACCTTCTTACCACCGCGATCATTATTGTAAGTAAACTTGATAATCTCGTCACCGCTGCCAAAAAGAATCAGTTGTTGAAACTCTTCCTTTAAGTCTTCAAACGGGAGATCCATATCAAACTTATAATGTTGTGATAAGGAAAGCAGCATCTGATAATAATAAACGTTACGTTTATCCCAGCCACGAATGGCACCACCAGAAAGCGGGGCATCCGGTTGTACGACAACACGCCTGGGATCAAAAAACTCCTGTACACCCAGCCCATCACAGCCGGGGCAAGCACCCGCAGGATTATTAAAGGAGAATATACGGGGTTCTAATTCAGTGAGTGAGTACCCACATTCTGAGCAGGCAAACTTTGCTGAGAACACTATTTCGTCTTTGCTGTTATCCACATCATCCATTGGTGCGACGCGCATAAGGCCATCAGACAGTTTTAAAACGGTTTCAATAGAGTCTGCTAAGCGGGTTTTTATATCATCACGAACCTTAAAGCGATCAACAACGGCTTCAATGGAATGCTTTTTCTTTTTATCAAGCTTTTCAAGTTGATCAATCTCAATGACCTTGCCATCAACCCGGGCACGAATAAAGCCTTCTGCACGGAGGCGCTCAAAAATTTGTTCATGTTCACCTTTACGCCCATCAACCAGGGGGGCAAGCAGCATCAACTTGGTGCCTTCAGGAAGCTCCAAAATATGATCAACCATTTGACTAATGGTTTGTGCATTTAAAACAATATTATGATCGGGACAGCGCGGTTCGCCGGCGCGGGCAAACAGTAATCTCAGGTAATCATAAATCTCAGTAATGGTACCGACCGTTGAACGCGGGTTATGCGAGGTGGATTTTTGCTCAATCGAAATTGCCGGTGATAAGCCTTCGATATGATCGACATCAGGTTTTTCCATGACAGAAAGAAACTGACGAGCATAGGCCGATAATGACTCAACATAACGACGCTGACCTTCGGCATATATCGTGTCAAAAGCGAGCGATGACTTCCCCGAGCCAGATAGCCCTGTAATGACAATGAGCTTGTCGCGCGGTAAATCAATATCAATGTTCTTTAAGTTGTGGGTGCGGGCACCACGAATATGAATAGTATCCATCAAATTTTTCGTTTTACTATTGGTTAATTGGGCAACCTGCTAATATACGCGAATCCTACAAGGATAGGAAAATTTCTAATAATAAAGTCGTTGGATTGCAAAAAAGATGTCCCTTAATCAGGAAAACATGACCTCCCTTGAAAAGCGCGTTGCGATGTCGCTTTCCGCTATTTTCGCCTCACGGATGCTAGGGTTATTTATGGTCTTACCTGTTTTTGCTGTTTACGCTGAGGAACTTGATGGCTTTTCACCCACCTTAGCCGGACTGGCCATTGGCATATATGGACTAACACAGGCTCTTTTCCAGATACCGCTTGGTTTATTGTCAGATCACATTGGTCGTAAGCCAGTGATCATTGGCGGTTTAATTATTTTTGCCATTGGTAGCATTGTGGCGGCGACAGCAGACTCGATTACCGGTGTCATTGTAGGTCGGGCACTACAAGGGGCAGGCGCGATAGCGAGTGCGATAATGGCCCTCGCGGCTGATCTTACGCGAGAAGAGCACCGTATCAAGGTGATGGCCTCTATTGGTATGAGTATTGGATTATCTTTTGCTCTTGCAATGATTTTTGGCCCCATGCTACATGGTTGGTTTGGTGTTGAAGGCATATTTTGGATTACCGCCATTCTCGCGTTAGGCGGCATTTTAGTGGCGAGATTCTGGGTACCAACACCCATATTGAGTCGTTTTCATCGGGACGCAGAGGTTGAAGTTAGCTGGTTTAGAAAAGCGTTTGCTGATCGACAGTTGTTGCGCTTAGATATTGGGGTTTTTATTCTTCACTTTATTCTCGTGAGCATGTTTGTGGTTATGCCAACGGTTTTGCGCGATCAGTTTAGTTTTGAGCTTGAACATCATTGGCAACTTTATTTACCCGTTTTATTTTTCTCAGTGCTGACGATGGTGCCATTTATAATACTGGCAGAGAAAAAACGTAAGATAAAGCAAGTGCTTATTGGCGCCATTTTTGTATTGGGAATAAGCCAGTTTGGTTTGCCATTATTTACCAACTCCTTGCTCGCTTTCGCTATAATGTTGTGGTTATTCTTTAGTGCATTTAATTTGCTTGAAGCGAGCATGCCGTCACTCGTTGCTAAGTTGGCTCCGGCCTCACATAAAGGCACGGCAATGGGGGCTTATTCCACTTCACAGTTTTTAGGTGTATTTCTGGGAGGCCTGGTGGGTGGAAGTCTTAGCGAATTTTATGGCATAACGGGGATAGCCACATTTAACATCGGACTGCTTGTCCTCTGGCTTGGTTTAGCCATCAGCATGAAAAAGCCAAACTTCTTTACCAGCTACTTATTAAACGTTGGTAAAGTGAGCGAGCAAAAAGCAGTAGATGTTATAAATAGTTTATCGCAGGTAGCAGGTGTTGTGGATGTTACGGTAATTGCTGAAGATGGAATTGCCTATTTGAAGATTGATAAAAAGATAATTGATATGGATGCGCTGCACAAATTTTCCGTTGCAGAAGATGCATAATATTTTAAATTCAAAACTTAACAAGAAATTGGGGAGAGAAGCATGGCTAGGGGTGTGAACAAAGTAATTTTAATTGGTAACCTGGGACAAGATCCGGAAGTGAAGTACATGCCGAATGGCAATGCTGTTGCAAATATTACGGTGGCAACAAGTGAAAGCTGGAAAGACAAAAACACGGGCGAAAATGTCGATAAAACAGAATGGCACCGCGTGGTCTTTTTCCGTCGACTGGCTGAAATTGTCGGCGAGTACCTAAAGAAAGGATCTAAGATTTATATTGAAGGCAAGTTGCAAACGCGTAAATGGCAGGACAAGAATGGCGCGGATCACTGGACAACAGAAATCGTTGCCAATGAGATGCAAATGCTCGATTCACGTGGCGGTGGCAGTAGTGACTTTAACCAGGCTCCATCGGGGGGCGGACAACAACAATCAGCACCATCACAAGCGGCTCCCGCAGCAATGAATAATGATTTTGATGATGATATTCCGTTCTAATTCGGAACTAAAAATCATGTAAAATTTTTATTCTTTACCAAGTAATTAAAAACCCTGTTATACAGGGTTTTTTTATGTCTGCCGTTAAAATATGTTCAAAATTAATATAAATAAATTAGAAAGTGTAAATATTTAAGCGCCGTATATCGAGGCTTTGCTTTATATTGCAACAGTTCAGCAATGGTGCAGATTTATTAATAAAATTATTTCTTGCACCATGTTTGATCGGGTTTTAATTTCTGTATATACGCTGCACTCTTTATCACCATAAACTTCTTGTTTAATGACGGTTATATACGACTTTTATTGCTGGCATGCTAATTGCTCACTTTTAATGATTGCATAAGTTGGTGGTCGTTAATATGAGGCATTGTAAATTTTATGTTGTTATTTCCTGCAAGTCATACCTTTAAAACCTTTGGCCTAAAGAAAACAATTTGGATATTAATAAGCATATATATTCTGTTATTGATTTCCTTAGTGAGCTCTTACTCGATAACTATGACGGTGTTTTTACTCAGCTTAGCTAGCTATTTTTCTATTACATTTATGCTAATAAGCCATAAAGAAATAAACACTTTACAATCATACCTTACCGGCAGTAAACCTGATGCGCTGAAAAATATTAATTACCAGTTTAATGGTAGTCTTGCCGAAATTACGCCGTCTTTGCTAACGTCACTACGTAATGAACGGCGTCATAAAGAATTCCATCAGGATACTGTTTCAGAGATAAGTCATACCGCCAGTGAATTAAGCGTTACATCAGAAAAGCTTGCATCAAATATTCAACAGCAGTCTTCGTCTACCGATACTATTGCTGCTGCAGTGAATGAAATTACTTACAGTATTGGTGAGATGTCGGTACGTATAAATAGCGTGTATGAATCTGCAAATGAAAGTTTTCAACAGGGTAAGGATGGTGCAACAACAATGAAAGATGTTCGCGCCAATATGGAAGAAGTTGCCAATTATACAGATAGAACATATCAACTGCTCAGTAGCCTGGATGAGCTAACAATAAAAGTTTCTTCAATGTCTAATATTATTACAAGTATTGCAGAGCAAACTAATTTATTAGCACTTAATGCAGCAATTGAGGCTGCACGGGCAGGAGAGTATGGCCGTGGTTTTGCCGTGGTTGCTGATGAAGTCCGGGCACTTGCCAGTCGCAGCCATAACTCAGCAAAAGAAATAACGACCAATATAAATGAAGTCCAGGTTCAAATGAGTGCAGTTAAAGATAGCATGGATAATGTTGTTGCTCGTGCTGAGCAAACCGTTGGCAAAGCAAATGATGCTGAGAAACTTCTTAATAAAATCGTCGACAATACTGAGTTAGTCTCATCTATGATTAGTGAAATATCGGAAGCCTCAACGCAGCAAAATGATGCTGCACATGAGATATCCGAGAAAATTGAAGAAGTGGCAAGAGTAGCCGGAGAAAACAGCAGTATGGCGACACAATCATCGGTTATTGCCAATCATCTTTATACCTTAAGTAAAACTGAGGAGAATCGATAATGTTAGATGATTACTTATTAAATACGGTTTTTGCAATAATATTTATAATCGTTGTATTGGCTGTTATTTTTACGGGTATACAAAAAAAAAGATACCGCGATGAACGACAAAGAGTCGGTCTGCTTTGGTTGCAACATTTACGTGTTTTTTTATCGCATATACAGCAGCACAGGGGGATGACAAGCGGATTTTTGAATGGAGGAACAAAACTGTTAAATGAAATTAAAAACCTGGAAGTTCAAGTCAATAATGATATATCAAAAATATTAGGTGTTGATGATTGGATGAAAGCGAATTCCAGGTGGATGACTATTGAAGAACATTGGGAGAGGTTGTCTGACAACTTTCAAAACTATACAAGTGAAGATAATTTTAGACAGCATAATACGTTGATTAAAAATATACTTTACCTTATTGAAGATATGGCGCAAGAACACGAGCTTTTATTATTAAAAGAACGTGAAAAAAAATCACTTCATTTACTCTGGCGTGAATTGTTAGCTGCAGGCGAGTTTATTGGACAAGCTCGTGCAATCGGGATGGGGGTTACTAGCTCGAAGCATTGTGACAGTATATCCAGAATCAGATTAAATTATTTATGCCAAAAGATTGAAAGTAATACGAAACTTTTATGGAATGAGATAACCCCGGAGGAATCTCAGCAGGATAGTGTAGAGAACCTGCTTAGCTGTATTAATAATGAAATTATAAAAGAACCTCTCACTATTTCTCCATCCGTATTTTTTGATACAGCATCGGATGCTTTAAACAGCATGTATTACCAGTATGATGAATATTTTAAAAATCACATTCTGAAATAATATCATGATCGATATAAGTGATGGACTTGTTATATTAGTATAGAACACAATGAGAATTTGAAGTAGAAAAGTTAAAAATAATTCATGCTTTATAGGCAGACAAAAAAAGTGATTGCAGTGAATAATAAAAAAAATTATGTTCAGTGGGAAGATCCCGGGTTACGAGGAACATACGTTGAGGCTTATGATAATTATTTTCCATTTTACCAGCCAATAATTGAGCTTTCATCAGGCAAAGTAACTGGCCATGAGGCACTTGCCCGGACAAGAACTCAGCACGGAGATATTATTTCTGCAGGATCATTATTTGTTGATTCAGTAATTCCAATGAGTGAGACGATATTAATAGATAGATATTTGAGAAATCGCGCGATCATTCAGTTTTCTCAAAATAAGGATTTTGAATTTCTTACGCTTAATATCTCCCCGGGATGGATTGATCTTTTAGAAGCGAATCAGGTTAGTCCGACTATTAAAATGATTGAGAAAGCGGGCATTAATCCGAATCAAATTGTAATAGAGATAACTGAGCAGAACGGAAATATAGAAAATATAAAGCGCTTAACGCAAGAATATCATCAAGCGGGAGTACGTGTTGCGATAGATGATTTTGGCGCGGGTCACTCTCAAATCGATCGAATTATCGAAATCGAACCGGAGTTTATTAAAATTGATATGAAATTATTTAAGGCGGCATGTAAGGGAGGAGCCGCAGCAAACGTAGCACTATCGATTGCAGACTTTTCTAATCGGTCAGGTAGTAAAATAATTTTTGAAGGTGTTGAAACAGAAGAAGAATTTCATTTTGCAATCGACTGTGGTGCTGATTATGTGCAGGGATGGATTTTTAATATGGCGGTCGCTATACCAGACAAGAGTAATCTTTATACCGGGCAAGTATCAAACTTAAAAAATTCATATCTTGCAAGAAAAAAACAACGAATAAAATTTTTAGCAAAAGAAAGTAAACTCGTTTCAGAGAAAGTTTTAGAGTTATGTCAATGTCTAAGAGCGAGCAGTATTGACGGTTCTACAGTAAAAAAATCTCTGATTAGAGAATTAACCCGGTTGGGCGTTCTTCGTTATTATATTTGTGATAATGGGGGGACACAGATCTCACCTAATTATGAAATGAAAAACGATGTTGATGTCGTCAAACTCAATAAAAAATACATTGGTTATAACTGGTGTCATCGCCCATACTTTCCTCTGTTGCATGCCATGAATGATCTTGATACGGATCATCTTGTCGTTTCTGCACCCTATAAGGATATTATTTGTGCTCACTTATGTAAAACGTATGGTGTTTTTATATCTTCAGATAAAGTGTTATTAATCGATGTATTGGTTGCTGATGAGACACTATATTGAAAGCGGTTGTTGTTTTTACTCTAACAATTAGGTAAAAGTGCTAATGATTGCGGTTTACTGAGAAATTAGCCAGAAAAATGAGTGCTTCTTTATATTGTGACTCTGGCATGAACGACAGTGAAGCAATGGCGAGTTCAGCTTCATTCTTGGCACATTTTGAAGTGTATTCGATAGCGCCGGACTGATGAATCGCCTCATGAATTTGTTCAATTTTGTCTAAACCGCCGGTTTTAATAGCTTCACGCACCATCTTTGACTGCTCTTCACTGCCCTTTTGCATGGTATAAATGAGCGGAAGGGTGGGTTTGCCTTCAGCGAGATCATCACCGAGGTTTTTCCCCATCTCCTCTGCGGAGGAGGTGTAGTCGAGTACGTCATCGATTAACTGGAAAGCGCAACCCAGGTGCATGCCATATTTGGCCATCGCCTGTTGTTCTTCGTCTGGGCGATTACAAATCACGGCGGCAAGTTCGGATGCGGCTTCAAATAATTTGGCGGTTTTACTGTGAATGACTTCGAGATAACGTTCTTCGCTGGTATCGGGATCGTGGCAGTTAAGTAATTGCAGTACCTCGCCTTCGGCGATGGTGTTAGTCGCTTTTGAAAGAATGGCCATGACTTGCATGCGGTCGATTTCGACCATCATTTCAAAAGCGCGTGAGTAGAGAAAATCACCGACTAAAACGCTGACCGAATTACCCCATAGGGCATTGGCGGTGTCTTCGCCTCGGCGCAAATCAGAATTATCGACAACATCATCATGCAGCAGGGTAGCGGTATGAATAAACTCAATAACTGCTGATAAATCAATATGTTGCGAACTATTGTAGCTGAGGGCCCTGGCGCTTAATAAGTGAATAATGGGGCGTAGGCGTTTGCCTCCACTATTGATAATATGTCCGCCTATCTGGTTGATCAGTGCGACCTCTGAATGCAGGCGAGTCTTGATACAAGCATTGAGCTTGCCCATATCGTCTGCAATGAGCGTATTAATGTCGTCGATCGTCGAAATAGTCATGAGTTTTGTGGAAAATATTAAACAGCGTGCATGCTAGGGGGCGTATGCAGTGCTGTCAAGCTGAGAGGGCTAAATTACAAAAATGCGGGAATTTGCAACAAAATAGGTGAAATATAAGCAAATATCCTTTGACCCAGACAGGGGGAACGGCTAAAATTCGCGTCCCTGTATTTGATGACATTTATGGTTTTCAAATGTAGCAAAAGATTCAGAGATTTGGGCGCTTGATGGTTGATTTTCGCGTCTGAATTCAAGCAAATATCATTAGAGTTTGGAGAAAGACATGTACGCGGTAATTGAAACCGGTGGTAAACAATATCGAGTTACTGAAGGCCAGTATCTTAAAGTAGAGAAGCTAGGTCTTGAAGAAGGCGCTTCGCTGGAAATCGACAAAGTTTTAATGGTTGCTAATGGTGACGACGTTAAAGTGGGCGCGCCTTACGTTGCTGGCGGTAAAGTCACTGCGAAAGTGAAAAGTGTTGGTCGCGGTAAGAAAATCCGCATCATCAAATTCCGTCGTCGTAAGCACTCTCGTACAACGCAAGGGCACCGTCAGTCCTTCACTGAAATCGAAATTACTGGCATTTCTGCAGCTTAATTTCAACATCAAGAATTTTAAGAAATATTGAGGTAATACAATGGCTCATAAGAAAGCAGGTGGTAGTACTAATAACGGACGCGATTCCGTATCCAAACGCCTTGGTGTTAAACGTTTCGGTGGCGAAAGCGTATTAGCAGGTAACATTTTAATCCGTCAACGTGGTACTAAGGTTCATCCTGGTAAGAACGTTGGTATTGGTAAAGACGACACACTTTTTGCAAAAGCAGACGGTGTTGTACTTTTCCAAAAGAAAGGACCGAAGATGCGTTCATTTGTGAGTATTGTTCCTGCTGAGTAATCAAGCCGAACATGCTGGCAAATAAATGCCCCGTCACTAGGTTAAACTAGCGACGGGGTTTTTTGTTTAAGGATTTATAAAATATAGCCACGAAGGACACGAAGGGCACCAAGAAAACATTAAAAATTTAAAAAACACGGGGAACACGGGGGAAATAAACATTAAAAAATGTTTCCCCGTGCTCCCCGTGGTTTGTTGATAGTTTTTCCTTGGTGATCTTCGAGTCCTTAGTGGCAAATAGTTTTTAGGTACATGAAATGAAGTTCGTAGATGAAGCAACAATTAAAGTAGAAGCAGGCAAGGGCGGTAACGGCATTGTTAGTTTTCGTCGCGAAAAATATATCGAGCTCGGTGGCCCTGACGGCGGTGATGGTGGCGATGGCGGTAGTGTCTTTTTAGTTGGTGATGTTAATTTAAATACACTGGTTGATTTTCGCTACTCGCGTCAATACAAAGCAGAAAATGGTGGCTCCGGTGGTCGTCGCCGCATGACGGGGCGGGGCGGTGATAATCTTTATATTAAAGTTCCGCTTGGTACCAGTGTTTATGATGAAGAAACCGAAGAACTCATTGGTGATGTAACAGAAGTTGATCAAGAACTCTGTGTTGCACAAGGTGGTTTTCATGGTATTGGCAACGTACGCTATAAAAGCAGTACCAATCGTGCACCGCGCCAATGTAAACCGGGTACACCTGGCGAAGCGCGCACTTTAAAACTGGAAATGAAAGTGCTTGCCGATGTAGGTTTATTAGGGTTACCGAATGCCGGTAAATCTACTTTAATCAGTTCTGTTTCTGGTGCTCGCCCTAAGGTGGCGAATTATCCTTTTACCACATTGCATCCTAACTTAGGTGTGGTGAGTGTTGATGTAAGTCGTAGTTTTGTTATGGCCGATATTCCGGGCATTATTGAAGGTGCAGCAGAAGGCGCAGGTTTAGGTATACAGTTTTTAAAACATGTTTCTCGCACACGTTTATTATTACATCTTGTTGATATTGCGCCACCCGATGAAAGTGATGATCCCTACGATGCGGTGCGAGTTATTGAAAAAGAAATGGTGCGCTTTAGTCCGGAACTTGCAGAATATGAGCGCTGGTTGGTCATTAATAAAATCGACTTATTACCTGAGGATGAACGCGAACAAACTTGTGATGACTTAATTAAACGATTAGGTTGGAAAGGAAAGGTCTTTAAACTTTCCGCAATCAGTAAACAGGGCACACAAGATTTATGTTTTAAAATAATGGATTATGTTGAAGAGCAAAAACAATTAGCTCTGGCCGAAGATGAGAATAAAGAAGAAGTAACGGAAAAATAAATATATTATGAGCAGACGACAGCAAATAAAAACAAGTCAACGCTGGGTTATAAAAATTGGTAGTTCTTTATTAACAAACGATGGTGCCGGTTTAAACGTGGCAGGCATTGCGACGTGGGTTGAACAAATAGCTAATTTACGAAACAGTGGTGTCGAAGTTGTTTTAGTTTCCTCGGGAGCTGTTGCTGAAGGGATGTGTCGTTTAGGTTTAACAAAGCGGCCTGAATATTTACACGACTTACAGGCTGCCGCTGCGATTGGACAAATGGGATTAATTCAATCTTATGAATCCGAATTTCAAAAATATGATTTACATACGGCACAAATACTTTTAACACATGATGATTTATCAAGTCGCCAACGTTATTTGAATGCGCGCGCTACAATACGCAGCTTACTTGAGTTTGGTGTCGTTCCGATTATTAATGAGAACGATACGGTTGTTACCGATGAAATTCGTTTTGGTGATAATGATACGCTGGCAGCGCTTGCTGCTAACTTAATTGGAGCGGATTATTTATTGATCCTTACCGATCAAAATGGTTTGTTCGATCGTAATCCGCGTGAGCATCGTGATGCAAAACTGATCTCTGAAATTTCTGCGGATGATGATTCATTAGCAGCAATGGCCGAAGGTGGCGCAGGTACATTCGGTCGTGGCGGTATGGCAACAAAAGTGAGTGCCGCAAAACTGGCAGCGCGTTCTGGTACCTCAACATTAATTGCAGCAGGTAATGAAAAAAATATTATTGAAAAAATGGTTGCCGGTGAAAATATGGGTACTTTGCTTTACGCAGAAGATGATCCCATAACAGCACGTAAACAGTGGTTAGCCGGTCATTTACAAATTAAAGGTCAGCTTATTTTAGATGATGGTGCGGTTAAAATGCTTCGTGACTCTGGCAGCAGTTTGTTAGCTGTCGGTGTCAGCGCAGTGAAAGGTGGCTTTCGTCGTGGTGATATTGTGAGTTGTGTCTCTGTTGATGGAGAAGAAATTGCGCAGGGTTTAGTTAACTATGGTTCAGATGATGTAGAGAAAATCAAAGGTAAAGCGAGTAATGAGATTAAACCTATTTTAGGTTATATTGATGAGGTCGAGTTAATTCATCGTGACGACCTTGTTTTGATTTAATTATATGGTTTTTAAGAGTTGAAACTTTAAGGTTTAATGCAAGCCAAAGAATACTACCTGTGGATGATCTTGAATTAATTTTGGCCGCCAGAAAACAAAAAAGCCGCTTCATTTTGAAGCGGCTTTTTTATCAACACATTAAAAGTGTTAAATTACATTGCGTGAATACGGGTATTCAAACGGCTTTTATAACGTGCTGCTTTATTCTTATGAATTAAGCCTTTATTGCTCGTTTTATCGATAACAGAAACCGCAGCTTTATAAGCTGTTGTTGCTTCATCTTTATTGCCAGCAGAAATGGCAGCCAATACTTTCTTAAGAGAAGTACGGAACATTGCACGGTAGCCTGCATTGCGTTGACGATGAGTTTCCGCCTGACGGGCACGTTTTTTTGATTGCGCTGTATTAGCCAAAGTAAGTCTCCTGACTCAAATCTGATACTGGAAAGCCGCGTATTTTGGCGATTTCGCTCCTGTTTGTCAATGCTAATATGACTTAATTATAAGTAATTTAAATACTATTGGGTTGAGCTATTTAGCGTGTTATCCTGCTAACAAATCAAGTAAAAACAGTAGCTTACCGAGCTTATTTAGCCGTTTAAAGTCAAAAATGCAGAAATTTAATGGGATTATTTAAATCAACCGCTGTTGTCAGTAGCATGACCATGCTCTCTCGTATTTTTGGATTAGCGCGTGATATGGTCTTTACCCGCTATTTTGGGGCAGATGCGGGGACAGATGCCTTTTTAGTCGCCTTTAAAATTCCTAATTTTTTGCGTCGATTATTTGCCGAGGGCGCTTTTTCTCAGGCTTTTGTTCCGGTTTTGACCGAAGTTAAGACCACAGAAGGGGATGAAGCGGTCTCTGAATTAATTCGTCATACATTGGGGACACTGGCCGGCATTTTATTTATTATGTCGGTGATAGGGGCTATCGCCACACCGATTCTGGTGATGATTTTTGCCCCCGGTTTTATCGATCAAAGCGAAAAATTTGATTTAACCACCGAGATGCTGCGTATTACCTTTCCGTATATCTTATTTATGTCGTTAACCGCATTATCGGCGGGAATATTAAATAGTTACGGGCGTTTTGCCGTGCCGGCTTTTACCCCCGTCTTGCTTAATATAAGTCTTATTGCGGCGGCTATTTGGCTTGCACCACTCATGGATACGCCAATTATGGCCCTGGCATGGGGCGTGTTTATTGCGGGTGTGGCACAACTCGCTTTTCAAATCCCCTTTATTTTAAAACTGGGTTTATTGCGTTGGCCGCGTTGGGGTTGGAAAAACAGTGGTGTGCGTAAAATTTTAAAGTTGATGCTGCCAGGAATTTTCGGCTCATCTGTTATGCAGATTAATTTGCTGTTGGATACGGTTATTGCTTCATTTTTAGTGAGCGGCAGTGTGACATGGTTGTATTTGTCTGATCGCATGGTCGAGCTGCCTTTGGGGCTGTTTGGTATTGCGCTGGCCACGGTTATTTTGCCAAATTTATCGCAAAAACATGCTTCAGGTGATCCCAACGCTTTTTCACATATGATTGATTGGGCGCTGCGCCTGGTTTTAGTGATCGCGTTACCTGCGGCGGTGGCATTAGCGGTTTTAGCGGGCCCGATATTGAGCACACTATTTCTTTACGGCGATTTTAAACCGTTAGATGTGGAGATGGCTTCGATAAGTTTGTTGGTTTATAGCGGCGGTTTATTGGGGTTTATTCTGGTCAAGGTACTCGCGCCCGGTTATTTTTCCCGGCAAGATACGAAAACGCCGGTTAAAGTGGGTGTGATCGCGATGGTCGCAAACATGTTGATGAATATAGCTTTTGTTGTCCCGATGTTGAAATTGAACTGGCCTGCTCCCCACGCAGGCTTAGCTTTAGCAACAACACTGTCCGCTTTTTTGAATGCCGGTTTGCTCTTTTTGGGCTTAAAAAAGGTGGGTGTCTACTCGCCAGAAAAAGGCTGGTTAAGGCTCCTTACTCAAACCCTGTTCGCCGCAGGCATAATGGGATGGATTATCTCGGTGGCTTCAGGTGAACTTACTTTTTGGATAGAGGCCACGGCAATTGAGCGTATAATCGAATTAGGCTGGATTATTGCTTTTGGGGTGGTGAGTTATTTTGCCACTTTATGGGTGGTGGGCGTGCGGTTTAAGCAATTAATGCGTCCGAAGCAAAGTAAAATTTAAAAGATTCTCATTCCGGGCAAGGTAAGGGCAATTAAGATCGTTATTCCGGCGAAACATAGTGCGAGCCGGAAACGATGTTTCAACGCTCAGATTCCCCCACCTATTTCGGGATAACCAGCGACTTAGCATGGAGAGCTTAGTCGAATGGCTAGTTGTTCTATTAGGGGGGTAGGGGGAGGGAATAATTAAAACCGCCCCACCCTAGCCCTCCCCTTGAAGGGGAGGGAACTGATTTTTTTAATTTTATTCCCCTCTCCCATTTCGGGAGGGGGCTAGGGGGAGGGAGAGTTAAAAACACCCCCCTCTACCCTAACCCCGCCCTCTTTCGAGGGGAGGGGCTAAAACCTGATAAAAGTTAGATGAAGTTATCCTGTTGTTTTTGATATACTTTCGCTCCTTTTGCTATTTGAAAAAGACTTATGGAACTGATTCGCGGCCTACAAAATATTCGCCCTAAGCATCATGGCTGTGTCGCGACCATTGGCAACTTTGATGGTGTACATCTGGGGCACCAGGCGGTATTAGGCCAGCTGGCAGAAAAAGCAGCAGAACTTTGTTTACCGACAACGCTAATCACGTTTGAGCCGCAGCCAATGGAATATTTTATTCCCGATAAAGTGCCGGCGCGCTTGACGCGATTTCGTGAAAAAATGCTGGCACTGCAACGTTATTCTGTTGATCGCGTTTGTTGCTTGTCGTTTAATAAAAAACTGGCCAGGTTGAGTGCAGAAGATTTTATTCAACAGGTCCTGGTTGAAAAGTTAGGTGTAAAATACCTGGTTGTTGGTGACGATTTTCGTTTTGGTATGAATCGCAAGGGCAATTTTGACATGCTGGTTGCCGCGGGAAAAAAGTACGGCTTCCAGGTTGTGAGTATGCACACGTTTAAAATTGATTCGGAGCGTGTCAGCAGTACCCGGATACGCGCGGCACTGGAAAAAGGTGATATGGCCGCAGCAGAGAAATTACTTGGCCGGCGTTATCGTATGAGTGGGCGTGTTGCACATGGTGAAAAGTTGGGGCGAGAGTTAGGCTTTCCAACGGCGAATATCCATTTACATCGCCATGCCTCACCAGTACAAGGCATTTTTGTTGTAGAAGTGTTTGGTTTAGATGAAGAGCCACTGAAAGGCGTTGCAAGTGTTGGTACCAGGCCAACCGTGAATGAAACAAAAGCATTACTTGAAGTTTTTTTATTAGACTTTGATCAAGATATATACGGACGACATATTCAGGTGAGTTTTTTAAAGAAGCTCCGGGATGAAGAGAAATTTGATTCGTTGGACGAATTAATAGAACAAATGCAACGGGATGTTGAACAGGCGCAGGCATATTTTGCTGCATAAGAAAACGACATAAAACTTAAAGAAAATTAATCGTGGCTGACTATAAAGATACATTAAATTTACCGAAAACAAGTTTTCCTATGAAAGGAAATCTCGCACAACGTGAACCGGGTTTTTTAAAAGACTGGTACGAGATGGATTTATACGGAAAAATTCGTGCACTTTGTAAAGAAGAACATCGCCCGTCATTTATTTTGCATGACGGCCCGCCATATGCAAACGGTGATATTCATATTGGCCACGCGGTAAATAAAGTTTTAAAAGATATTATTATTAAGTCGAAAACCTTAAGTGGTTTTGATGCGCCTTATATTCCAGGTTGGGATTGTCATGGTTTACCGATCGAACTTATGGTTGAGAAAAAGAAAGGTAAGGCCGGCGTTAAAATACCTGCGAGTGAGTTTCGTGATGAATGTCGTAAATACGCGGCGAAACAGGTTGATGGTCAGCGTGAAGACTTTAAACGCCTCGGTATCTTAGGCGAGTGGGAAAAACCTTACCTTACAATGGACTATAAATTTGAAGCGGGTATCGTACGTTCGTTAGGCCAGATTATTAAAAATGGTCATTTGCATAAAGGTTCTAAACCGGTTCATTGGTGTGTTGATTGTGGCTCGTCATTAGCCGAAGCTGAAGTTGAATACGAAGACAAAACCTCTCCGGCAATTGATGTACGTTTTGAAATTTTAAATGAAACTGCCTTAATGGCACGTTGCAGTAATGTTGATGGTGCAGAGGGTTCAGGCCCGATCTCGATTATTATCTGGACAACAACGCCGTGGACATTACCGGCTAATCAGGCCGTTGCGGTTAATCCAGAATTTGAATACGCCATCGTACAATGTGATGGTGTGGGTGCACATGTGCCTGAGCGTTTAATTATTGCACAAGATTTACTGACTGACGTTATGGCCAGATACGACGTTGAAGGCTATCGCGTTGTGGCTTATTGCAAAGGTTCTGATTTAGAAGGCTTAAAAGTTCAACATCCTTTTTATGAACGTGAAGTACCGATCATCCTTGGTGATCACGTTACCCTGGATGCCGGTACGGGTGCGGTACATACAGCGCCGGGACATGGACAGGAAGATTATGTTGTCGGACAAAAATACAATTTAAAAGTGGACAACCCGGTTGATACCAATGGCATATTTTTAGAAGGTACGCCCTTGTTTGCCGGGCAGCATGTTTTTAAAGCCAATGATAGTGTGCTGGATGTATTAAAGGCCAAATCAAAATTAGTACATGAAGAAAAAATCTTCCACAGCTATCCGCATTGCTGGCGCCATAAAAGCCCGATTATTTTTCGTGCCACGCCGCAGTGGTTTATCAGTATGGAAAAAAATAATTTACGCAAAGAGTGTATTGCTGCGATTAAAGAAACGAAATGGATGCCTGGCTGGGGTGAAGCACGCATTATTGGTATGGTGGAAAACAGTCCAGACTGGTGTATCTCACGTCAACGTAGTTGGGGTGTGCCGATTCCTTTATTCGTCAATAAAAAAACCGGCAAGCTGCATGATGAGACAGACTCAATATTAGAAAAAGTCGCCACTGAGATTGAAGCTAAAGGTGTGAACGCATGGTTTGAAGCCGATAGCGCACATTACCTTGGCAGTGATGCTGAAAACTACGAAAAAGCTCAGGACATTTTAGATGTATGGTTTGATTCTGGTGTTTCGCATAATGTTGTTTTAAATGAACGTGAAGGTTTAAGTGAATACCCTGCGGCGGATTTATATCTTGAAGGTTCAGACCAACATCGCGGCTGGTTTCAATCATCTTTAAAAACGTCAATAGCGATGTATGGTAAAGCACCCTATAAATCTGTTTTAACGCATGGTTTTACGGTTGATGCTAAGGGACAGAAAATGTCCAAGTCACAACGAAATGTGGTGGCGCCACGAAAAATTGTTAATAATTTAGGTGCAGATATTCTTCGTTTATGGATAGCATCAACGGATTACAGTGGTGAAATGACCGTATCCGATGAGAATTTTAAGCGTGCCGCGGATGCGTATCGTCGCATTCGAAATACCCTGCGTTTTCTTTTATCTAACCTGGATGGCTTTGATCCTGCTAAAGATATGTTAGCAGCAGATGAAATGTTATCGCTGGATAAATGGGCCGTTGAAACAACAAAACGCTTACAGGATAAAATTACAGTTACTTATGCAACGTATGAGTTTCATCAAATTTATCAGCAACTGCATAATTTTTGTGCCGGTGAAATGGGGAGTTTCTATTTAGATATTATTAAAGATCGCCAGTACACTACGCAAGAAAATAGTATTGCACGTCGTTCGTGTCAAACAGCGATCTATCACATCATAGAATCTATGGTACGTTGGTTAGCGCCGATTTGTAGTTTTACTGCAGATGAACTTTGGGCGCACATGCCGGGTGAGCGTAATGAATCTGTTTTATTAAACCGTTGGTATGACATGCCTGTGATGTACAGTGATGATAAAACAGCAGACGAAGCGATCAGCTTTTGGAAGCAAATTACCGAAGTACGTGAAAGTGTGAATAAAGAACTCGAAGCATTACGTGTTGCGGGTGAAATAGGTTCAGGCTTAGCGGCTGATGTTGAAGTGTATTGTGGTCGTGAAATTATGGATGCACTGGCAACACTTGAAGATGAATTACGTTTTGTCTTTATAACATCAGATGCCAAAATTTATCTCGCGGGTGAGCCACCTGCTGAGGCAAAGCATTACAAACTCTCAACGGACGATGAAATATGGGTTGCGGTCTCGGCATCACCTCATGATAAATGCGCACGTTGCTGGCATCATCGTGAAGACGTTGGCAAAAGTGAAAAACACCCGGAGCTCTGTGGACGTTGTGTTGAAAATGTTGATGGAGAAGGTGAAGCGCGTTTACACGCGTAAAGCCGGTAAAAATTCACATGTTAAAATGGATCTGGTTAGCAGTGTTTGTGGTCGTTCTTGATCAACTCACAAAATATATCGCAAGTAATTCTTTGACCATGTTTGAGCCTGTTGCCGTGATGCCGATGTTTAACTGGACATTAATGCACAACACCGGTGCGGCGTTTAGTTTTTTGGCCGATCAAGCGGGTTGGCAACGCTGGTTTTTTACTCTTGTTGCCGTAGTTGTAAGTATTGTTATCTTTATGTGGATTAAACGCTTAGAGCAACATGAAAAATGGCAGGCGATTGCATTAGCACTTATTTTGGGTGGCGCAGTTGGAAATGTTGTCGATCGAATCTCGTTAGGTTACGTTGTTGATTTTATCCAGGTGTATTATGAACAATGGTATTTTCCTGCCTTTAATATCGCCGACTCGGCGATAAGTATCGGTGTCGTCATGATTATTATTGACAGCATTCGTGAATATAAAGAAGAACGTAAAAATCGTAAATCAGAATAATTTAATTCCATCTCCTTCAACGGCAGGGGATTTTAAAATAGCAGGATTAAACAAAATGGGTGATGTAGAAGTTTTAACAATTGGTGCTGGTTGCGAAGTGACTATGCACTTTACCTTGGCATTAGAAGACGGCACTATTGCCGATGCCTCTATTGATGGTGAGCCCATGACGTTTAAAATGGGTGATGGCACCTTGATCGAGGGGTTAGAGATGGTTTTATATGGCCTAAAAATTGGCGATAAGCAAAGTTTATCCATTGAACCCCGGGATACCTTTGGTTTCCCCGATGAAGAAAGTATTCATACTTTACCGCGTACAGATTTTTCTGATGATTTAAAAATAGAGGAAGGCATGATTATTGGTTTTAGTACCCCTGCTGGTGATGAAATTCCGGGCGCGATTATGGAAATAAAAGATAATGACGTTAAAGTCGACTTTAATCATCCGCTTGCCGGGCATGAAGTGGTCTTTAGCGTTGAAATTGTTGATATTAAAGCTGCGTCGTAATTATGTCTGATTCTATAAAAGTAACTTTAGCAAATCCGCGTGGCTTTTGTGCCGGGGTTGATCGTGCGATTGATATTGTTGAACGTGCAATTGAAATATTTGGTGCCCCGATTTATGTAAAACATGAAGTGGTACATAATAAATTTGTGGTTGACGAGTTACGGAAAAAAGGAGCTGTCTTTGTCGAGGAGCTGCATGAAATTCCTGATGAGACCACGGTTATTTTTAGTGCCCATGGTGTTTCACAGGCGGTGCGTAAAGAAGCAAAAGAACGGCAATTAAAAGTCTTTGATGCAACCTGTCCTTTAGTGACAAAAGTGCATATGGAAGTAACCCGTTATAGTAAAGCCGGCCATGAATGCATCTTGATTGGTCATGTCGGTCATCCCGAAGTTGAGGGTACCATGGGGCAGTTTGATACCTCTGATGGTGGTCAAATGTATTTAGTGGAAGATGTTGACGATGTTAATGATTTGGTTGTCAATAATTCTGAGCATCTTGCATATGTTACACAAACCACTTTATCAATGGATGATACTGCCAATGTGATCGACGCTTTGCGTAAGCGTTTTCCAAATATACAGGGCCCTAAAAAAGATGATATTTGTTATGCGACACAAAATCGTCAGGATGCGGTTAAAGCATTAGCGAAAGAAAGCGATTTAGTTTTAGTGGTGGGTTCACCGAACAGCTCAAACTCTAATCGATTACGAGAAGTATCAGAACGTATCGGTACAGAAGCTTATTTAATTGACAACGAAACAGAAATTAACCGGGACTGGTTAATCGGAAAAAAACAAATTGGTTTGACCGCCGGTGCATCCGCACCTGCTGAGCTGGTCGAAAATGTGATGGCCAAATTACGTGAATGGGGTGTTTCAGAAATTAAACATCAAGAGGGTATTGAAGAAAATATTACTTTTTCTTTACCTAAAGAACTTCAATAATAAAATCTTTAGTCTTTAGTCTTTAGTCTTTTACGACTTACGACATTCCTATTACTGGCTCCAACACCTTTGTAAACTACCTTTAGGATCACTGCCTGTGTTGGTATTGGTAAAGCCTTTAACACCTAAGTG
>Ga0316207_10001869_pt1 | contig 23901 bp, 12 predicted proteins | sample 6weekpyrite_MG_FD_204943 | JGI IMG/M metagenome (GOLD analysis project Ga0316207, IMG submission 204943) | Microbial mat bacterial communities from mineral coupon in-situ incubated in ocean water Damariscotta River, Maine, United States -... | ecosystem: Environmental > Aquatic > Marine >... | reverse complement strand
CGCTGATAGATATTAATAATCATGTTTTATCCTTCTTAATGTGAGTATATTTTTATTGGAGATATTTAAGAAAATAAATATCTTCATACTCACTTAGTAGGGCTAAAGCAGTTAAATGGTTCCATCGATACAATAATAAAATTAACACCTCTTGAGACAAGAAGTACGAGCCAAGTTAACAGTTAAATTCCTATGAATTGATGTGTAATCTAAATTCACAAAGTTAACTCAAGACATTGACAAAAGATACACATAGCATACTTGCATCTAGGCCTGCTATTCGCTTGACCACCACAGACATCGAGATCCCAAATTTTTCGATTCACTTGAAAATATTAGAAAATGAAAAATTATCTTTTCTCAACACGGAATTACGAAGCTAAAGAATAATATAATTCAATTGAGGGTTAATTTACTTTGACAGAATATCGGTACTGATGTTTTTATTATGCACATTAGCTCAATTCGAGCTAATGTCTTATGTGTTTTTTGAAAGTTTATAAATTCAAGTATTGGCCGAGTAAATCGTTTTATGAAACGATTATCTTGGCTCTACGATGTTGTATAAGTATTAACTTTGATGTTTGTTTCATCGGCCTGTTATTGTTTCCGATACTAGTATTTTTATTTCGTAACGCTTTTTCACTTAATGTGAATAATGAACTACCCAACGATTCATCGTACTGTGATTAATTGAAAAACTGCGTTCTTCCACTAATTTTTTGAATATCTCTATAGCTTAAAGAATAGGTAAGATACCAACGAATGGATGGTTGAATAATATTCTTGGAAATGCCATCGTCAAAATTGACCATAATGAACTCGCTGCTTCATTTAAGTACTTATTAATTTAACCTGAATAATAATTGATCACTTGCTTGCAATAAAATGCTAAAGCACCATAGGTGAGTATAATTTACACAAATAATGGCGCGCCAATATATACCTAATGGACATTTATTCTTTCAAATACTATATTAGGTATGACTATTAGTTAGTCATAGTTATACGACGCTTAATATTCTCATATTTCTTCCTAAATGATTAATTATACGAAAAAGGTTTGGTAGAGTTAATCATTTTCAACGCAATGTAGAAATATGAATAGTGTAATTCAGGCTTGTCCAGAATAATAAAGGAAAATATGTATTGAATATATTTCCATTGAGATCTTTCTTTTATTTTATATTCTTTTGTTCTCTTAGTTTACCTGTGTCTGCCACTGACAGTACTATTAACCTATCACAACAAGAGCTTGAATGGATAAAATTAAATCCCACGGTTACCGTTGCAAATGAAATGGACTGGCCTCCATTCGACTACGTTCAAAACGAGCAACCAGCCGGATATTCCATTGATGTTATCCGTTTAATTGAAAAAAAGACTGGTCTCAAAATGAGGTTCGTGAATGGGTACACTTGGGATGAACTTCTTCAACAATTTAAATTTGGGGAAATTGATATCATGCCCGCTATTTATATTGATGAAGAGCGAAAAAAATTTACTTTATTCACTCATAACTATTTTTCCCAACCTTCCGTAATGGTTGTTCATCGAGATTCAAAAGATATTTATAATATTGACGATTTAAACGGACAACGTATAGCGGGAATTAAGGGGTTTTCATTCACGAATATATTGAAAAATAATGTAGTTAATGCTGATATAATTGCAGTGGATAATGCAATGGAAGCATTAAAGGCTGTTTCCTTGAAAGAGGCAGATGTCTTCATTGATAGTATAGGCGTTATAACTTATTTACTAGAGAATAATTATATACCTAATCTAAAAATTATACGAAAATTTAAAAATAAAATAATTGAAAACCCGGCTCTTCATATTGGTGTTAATAAAAAAAATATTATATTACATAGTATTTTAAATAAAGCGTTATCTTCTTTCAGTCGTGAAGAAAAACAAATGATGTTTAATCATTGGTTTAATATGACTGGGTCTGCAAAAAATGCCAATCCACTTAAAAATAATATTTTCACCGCAGATCAGCAAGCTTGGTTATCGGCGCAACCAAATATTCGTATCGGTGTTATGAATGCTTGGCCACCAATGGACTATGTGGACAATAATGGAATTCCACAAGGGATTGGTGTCGAATTTATTCGAGCTATTAATAAACGTTTAGGCGGTCAGATTGAAATAATTCCGGGTACATGGAAAGACATTTATAAAGCCATACAAAAAAAAGAGCTTGATGCAATTATGGATATAACACCACGTAAAAACCGTAAGAAATTATTTAATTTCACATCTCCCTATATAGAAGTTCCACATAATATTTTTACTCGAAAGAATGAGAAAGAAAAAAACTCTTTACTTGACCTAGCCGGTATGACTGTTGGAGTAGAAAAAAGTTTTTTCATTGCAAAAGAATTACGTGAAAACCACCAAATGGTACGAATTAAAGAATACTTAACCACAAGTAATGTGCTTGATGCATTATCTAAAGGTGAAGTAGATGCTTATGTAGGCAATAGAGCGGTGGCAAATTACATTATAGAAAATGAACTTATTACAAACATTAAAATACAGGGTAAAATTGCAGAAACATCTTCAGTTAATGCCATTGGAGTGAGGAAAGACTGGCCAATACTACACGAAATTTTGCAGGCAGCGCTAGCTGACATTACACCATCAGAGCGATCGCATATCATCGATTTAAGTATTCCTAAAAATCGTCTAAGGATTGATGGAATTATTCCAGAATTGTATCAAAAGTTAACAACTAAAGAGCGTAAATGGCTTACGAATCACTCAAATTTTCGGATTGGTGTAGACGCCAGTTGGGCTCCAGTTGAATGGATTGATAAGGATGGGGTTTACCAAGGAATGACTTTCGATTATATGAATTTAATCTCAAAAATGCTTGGATTAGATATCATTAAGCCAAAAATAATGCCTTGGCCACAGGTTTTGGATAGCATTAAGAGCAAAAAATTGGACGTTATTTCTGCTATAGTTTCAACACCAAATCGCCAGGAATACCTCGGGTTTACATTGCCATATTTAAATTTTCCTTTTGTTATATTCACTCGGAATGATGAATCACTTATCACGGATATACGTGACATTTATGATAAACGAGTTGGTATTGAAAAAGGATATTCTTCACAAGACGACTTACAGCGTGATCATCCTCAACTTGATTTGGTAGAATATGAAACAACTAAAGAAATTTTACACGCTCTTTCGTTGGGTGAAATTGATGCTTATGTTGGAAACCTGACAGTTGCCGCTTATTTGGTTAATCAAGAAGGTTTAACAAACATTAAAGTTGCGGCGCCTACAAGTTATAGTTTTTCTTTATCGGTTGGGGTGAGAAAAGATTGGCCAGAGCTTCTTTCAATTATTGAAAAATCATTTTTATTAATCTCTGAAGTTCAACGCAATGAAATAAGACAACGTTGGATGAAAATAAATTATAACGTTGGCGTGGATTACAATTTAGTTATTAAAGCGGCTATAGTAGTAATTATTGTTTTAATATTATTCGTTGCTTGGGCGTTCTTTATGCAATATCAAAAACGTATACTAAGTGACGCCAAAAAAGAAACTGATAAAGCTAATGAAGCATATTTAACTACGAATAAACAATTAATAGAGGCCAATATTAAATTAAAAGAAATGGATCGAATGAAATCAATGTTTATAGCCTCTATTTCCCACGAACTAAGAACACCTCTCAATTCAATTATTGGTTTTTCTAGTATGATGGAGCGTAAGTCTTTTGGAAGCTTAAATGATAAATATCAAGACTATGTTACTCGAATAAATCGATCAGGTGTTCACTTGCTAAGGTTGATTACAGATGTCATTGATATATCTAAAATTGAAGCTGGCCGAATAGATATTTTACTGGAAGAATTCGAAATAAATGAAATTGTTTCAGAAACAATTAAAAGTTTAAAACAGCAGATTGATCATAAAAACCTTACACTTCAGCTTGATGTTGCACAAAATGTGATTTTAATTACTGATAAGCGGCGATTGTATCAGTGCCTGTTAAATTTACTCAGTAATGCATTAAAATATACTGAATTAGGTAGTATTTGCTTAAGCGTTGAAAAAAAAGAAAACACCGTTTTAATTCAAATAGAAGACACTGGCATCGGAATAAATGAGAAAGATCAGCTTCGATTATTTGAAGCTTTTGAGCGTATGGAATCACACTTAAAAGTAAAAGCTGGAGGTACAGGACTCGGCCTTTATCTCACTAAGAAAATTGTGACTGAATTGTTGCAAGGAAATATTGGCATGAAAAGCGCTCTGAATGAAGGAAGCACTTTCTGGATTGAAATTCCTATGAAAATTGATTCAAACCTATCTGCCGGTGTATAGATTATGTGTACGATACTTGTTATTGAAGATAATCCTGACAATATGTTATTAATTAGCGATATTCTTGAAGCAGAAGGCTATAAAATAGTACAGGCAGAAACGGGATTAATTGGTGTTGACAAAGCGATAAATCATTTGCCAAGTTTTATTATTTTAGATATTCAATTACCGGATATATTGGGAAACGAAGTGCTGAAGCTACTTCGCACCAATAATAAAACTCAAAATATACCCGTAATAGCAATGACTTCCTATGCCATGTCTGGAGATAGAGAGAAATTGTTGTCCGCAGGCTGTGATGGTTATGTGGAAAAGCCAATTGACCCTGTTTTGGTTATGGATCAAATTCGACAAGCAATAGCAGGTAAGCTTTAATTATGAAAATTCTTGTGGTTGAAGATACTGAAGATTCTAGAGTTCTTCTAGTAGACCAGCTTGAAGTACGTGGCTATGAGGTAGAATCAGCTGAAAATGGTTTAGAAGCATTAGGCAAAGTTGCTTCAATGAATCCTGAATTAATAATTTCTGACATTTTAATGCCTAAAATGGATGGTTTCGAGTTTTGTAATAAACTTAAAAGTGAAGAACAATTAAAACAAATTCCATTCATTTTCTATTCAGCTACATATACAGAACAAAGTGATCAAGATTTGGCACTATCTCTTGGCGCTGTACGATTTATCGTAAAACCTGAAGATCCAGATAAATTGCTTAATATAATTGAGGAAGTTATCGCAGAAAATAACAAACAAAGTATTGCGAAAATAGAATCCCATACATCTAATTTTGTTGAATTTGAAGCGCAACACAATAAAATTGTTTCTAGGAAATTAGATAAAAAAATACGTGACTTGGAAAATCAAAAGAATCAATTACGTATAATTACTGATTCGATGCCAGGTCTTATCGCGGAAATTGATACATTCGGGTGCTATCTATATGTGAACAAAAAGTATGAGGATTGGTTATGTTCTTCACGCGATGAGATAATCGGAAGAAAAGTTAGAGATGTTATTGGAAATACCATTTTTGATGTTCTTCAACCTTATATTGACAAAGCTCTTAGCGGCGAAAAATCAACTTTTAAAGGTTACCTGTTTGATAGTGAAGGATCGCGTCACTATATTTTAGCTCGACATGTCCCAAATATAAGTGAATCGGGTGATATTAATAGTTGTTTTTCCTTTGTCAATAATCTTACCGACCAAAAAAGAAAAGAGGAAGAAAAACAACACTTATTAATGCAGCTAAGACATTCCTCAAAAATGGAGTCACTAGGAACATTGGTGAGTGGTATTGCACATGACTACTCCAATTTACTTGGAGTCATACTTGGGTATACCCAGCTTCTCCAGGATTTAGTAATTGATCAACCTGAATCAGATAATTTATTGCGTGAAATTACTGTTACTGGTGAGCGTGGCCTAAAATTAACTAAAAAGCTGTTAACTTTTTCCAAGCTAGATTCCGACAATATAGAGAAATTAAATATCAATACAGTTTTGAAAGAAAACCGAAGCATGTTGGAAACTGCTTTAACGACACGTATAGAGTTAATCTATAATCTTAGCGACGATTTGGGATTAGTTTTCTTGGATAGCAGTGATTTTGATAATGTTATTCTCAATATATGTATCAATGCGATGCATGCAATGGATGGAAAAGGCAAGGTTGTAATAAGCACAAAAAATAAAGATATCTATTCTGAAGATGCACGAACGTTACAATTAAATGAAGGTGAATACGTGTTAATGAGTTTTTCAGATACAGGCTGTGGTATCGATGATACAACTAAAGAAAGAATATTTGAGCCTTTTTATACCACTAAAGGTGACAAAGGCACTGGGTTAGGATTGAGTCAAGTTTATGGGTTTGTTATTCGTAGTGGAGGTAAAATAGATGTATATTCTAAACCAGGTCACGGTAGCTGTTTTACATTGTATTTTCCAGTAATTTCTCACAAAATAGAATCAAATACAGATTTTCTAGATAAGGTAAATAACGAATCTATAAATAATGAAATATTGTCATTAAGAAATAATTCCAAAGACGATCTTTCTGATTGCTCTATTTTAATTATGGATGATGAAGAGGACAATCGGGAGTTATATAGTTTAAATTTATCTAAACTTGGTTGCAAGGTTCTTACAGCATGCAATGGTGAAGATGTTGTTGAACTTTATCAACAATCTCTAAAAAACGGCAACCCAATTGATGCCGTCATTTTAGACCTATTTGTTCCGGGAGGATTAAATGGTGTAGAAGTTGCCAAAATATTACTATCTCTAAATCCTGATGCAAAGATCATCATTTCTAGTGGTTATACAGATGCGCGAGAAATGGATCAGTATCAAGAATACGGTTTTATTGGTGTACTAGAGAAAGATTTTGATAGAAATAAAATGAAGAGCGCGATATTGAATGCGCTCAATTCTTAGTATGAAGTGTAGTAGTGTGATTACCGAACGATAGTGGAAGACATTGAAGTGTTGCAACCCTGGCGGCTTAACAAGCCGCACCTTGTCAATTGTACTCATCGTTGATCGCTTAAAATATTCCCCACAACATTTGATGTAATACTTTGGTTTCAGATAACGGTTGCATTTACTATCCATCATCGCATTAATTTTTTATTATTATATGATAGTTATCTGTTGGGTCTATTGAGATATGAATATGCTTAAATCATATACGAGAATAATATAATTCTTAATCGAATAAAATTACAATCCTGTAGATCTGTGTAATTGAAAATAATCTAGGTACGAAATAGTGTTGCCATTCCATTCTTTTTCGATTAAGAAACTCCCCTCTAAAGTCAGGACATGTAAATCCTAAAATGTACGTGGTGTCCTCGATGTAGCAAAGTTATTAATCGTGATAACAATGCTTTTAGAAATACCATCCACATCAGTCACAGAAATTAATATACCTCCCGCTGAAGCATTGGTATTACTCGTTAATAGACCTGTGTCATCAATCGTTGCAATACTCGTATTGCTTACCTTCCATTGATAGGGTGGTTTGCCACCTTCAACAGTTAATTGCAGCGAATCTCCTGCGCCAATCGTAAGTATTGCAGCAGTAATATTAATCGAACGAACTTCAACGTTTGTTGTGCCTGAAACACTATTTTCATCAACTACGGTTATTTGAACAATCCCTTTTGTTACAGCGTTAACAATTCCTCGGTCATCAATACTCGCGATGTTTGGGTCCGAAGAGATCCAGGTAAATGATGCACCTCCACCAGTGGCTTTTAAGCGGGCACGGGTGCCAACATTGATGACAGAGTCAGCTGGTGTAATATTTAGATTGCCTGACGGTGTATCAATAACCTGTAGATTAATCGATTTACTTGCATTCATGATATCCATCACTGTAATCGAACTTAAACCCGCGCTTTGCGCAGTGACGAGACCTCCGGAGTTTACCGTCGCAACGGTTAAATCACTAGAGTTCCAGGTGTAGGGGGAGGTACCACCTGAAACCGTTAACTGTAGATTCTCTCTGGTTAACAGGGTTGTTTTACTGGCATTAATACTGAGTGATGGCGTGCTGATATTAATGAGTGAGCTACTGGTATTAATTCCATTTGCATCGGTCACGGTAATTCGAAAAGTGCCAACACTGTCTGCGCTGATACTCGCGCGACTACTATCGGCAGTAGCTATTATGTTGGCGACAGTTGTATTGCTACTATTCCAGGTATAGGGAGTTGCCCCACCAGATACAGCAATTGGAGTAATCGTATTAAGATCTATTGTGGAGAGTTTGTCTGGATTTAAAACCAGCGTTATCGCCGTAGGTCCATTAATACTGAGAATTATAGCATTACTAACCGACCCGGTTCCATCTGTAGCTGTGATGCGTGCTGTACCGCTGCTCACAGCGGTCACTAAACCTGTCGCATCCACTGTTGCCTGATTCGGGGTTAAGGAAGACCAAGTATACGATCCATTTCCTCCGGTGGCGCTGAGTTTAAGCTTATCTCCAATGATTAGTGTTGTGGTTATCGGTGCATTTATTTCTACCGGTATTATTGGTGTAGTAGAAGTAATCCCAGTAATTGCCTTAAAAGCATTTAGCCGTCCACCCGTCAATAGCTGTCCCGAGAGAGCCGGGATAGGATCAACATTATCCAATACAGCAGCTTTTAATTCGTTAACCGTAAGAGTGTTGTTCTGCGCTAGTAACAATCCTATAACCCCGGTAACAAATGGTGCTGCCATAGACGTGCCATTAAACGCTTGGTATTGCCCATTACGTATTGTGCTTTGAATCTGTAAGCCAGGCGCGGCGAGATCCACCGTTCGACTTCCAAAATTAGAAAATGGTGTTAATTGATCCTGCTGGTCTGTGGCCGCAACAGAGATGATGTTGGGTAAATTGTAGGTGCTGGGGTAGTGTCCTGTATTGTCCGTATCAAAACCAATGCCTTGTAGCCCATTACCTGCTGCTGCAATAAACAAATGACCTCGTTGATTAGCTGCCTGAATGGTATCAAATAATGCCTGACTAAATCCTCCGCCACCCCAGCTATTATTCGATAGGACCGCGCCGTTAGCCACCGCATAATTAATTGCTTTAATAGCTGCTGAAGTTGCACCGTTCCCTCTCGCATTCATAAATTTCAAGGGCATGATTTGTATGTTCCAGTTAATCCCGGCTATGCCCCTAGCATTATTTGTTTGGGCACCAATAATTCCCGAAACATGAGTCCCATGATTATGTTCATCCATGGGATCATTATCGTTACTATTAGATTCAAAATCCCAGCCGCGAACATCATCAACAAAACCATTGTTATCATCGTCAAGACCATTATTGGGAATTTCATCCGGATTACTCCAGATCCGATTACGAAGATCCGGATGATTATAATCCACTCCGCTATCTATTACGGCAACCACCACCGTATTACTGCCGGTGTTAATGTCCCAGGCTTCGGGTGCATCAATATCGGTATCATTGTTATTGTGTAAACCCCACTGCAGAGAGTAATCCGTATCATCAGGCGTAGCGTTTATGCTGACAATATAGTCCGGTTCTGCATAAGCAACACTGGCGTCCGTACTTAAATTTTCCAATGTCTGGTTAATGGTTAAACCGGGTTCTGTCTCAGCCAGTGTTAACCCTGGCACCAAAGTGAAAACCTGGCTAGCCACTAAACCTGCAGTTTTCAAGGAACGTGCTCGGCTTTTGTTGTTTGTTTTTGCACTAAACTTTACCAATACACCGTTAGCTTTTTGATTAGGATTAAGGTAATTAATATATTCTACCGGTTTTTCAACTGTGTTTAGATTTGCAGATTGATGGCTACTTTCACTTGTACAGCCGATCAATACTAGCGAAGCAATACCAATGACGCAGGCCTGTTTGAGAAAACAATCCAATTTAGCGATAATTGAATGGTAACTAGCGTTTGTCATTATTTTCCCTTTGGCTTCTTGACTAGTAAGATGAATAGAGACATTCCGTTAAGTGCGAAATATAAATCAATATCCTGTGTTATAAATTCGACTTCAATCGATTTTCCTGAATTTTGAATAAATCATATATTTACTCATTAATGTTCAGTCTTTTCACTTAAAATGTTCCTTGTACAAAATTGATTGCGTGAGGATTACCTCCCATTGGATAACCTATATCCTCCCAAACAATAAACAAATTACCCGTATCTGATAATTGTGCATTTATTCTATTAATGTAACCTGTCAGACTAGACAGCGTCACAGCATATTCTGGAGCTGTTTGCCATCCAGTAATCGGATGATATTTCTTAATTAAAATGCCATCCGCATAAACAGGGATAATTGGATACTGCCAAACAACCGCTGCCATACCCTCATTGCCAACCAGCAGTATTGGTGTTTCTTGAAAATTTGGGAAAGGAATTTGTGTAATCAAAGTGGCGGGCTGCCAAGGATTACCCGCTGATAAATCTATCCCGTTAAAACTTGAAAACATCACATTGTTTTTAGGTTCGCCATTGGTATCAATAATTTCCTCTACCCATAATGCGTAAAGTTGACCTGTGTTAGATGTACCTAGTCGATACTCGCCTACCAATGCGGAACCGAGATTACCAGGATGAAGTTCAGTCCAGTTCGACCAGCTACCATCAGCTTGTAAAATTGCACTTTGAAGAGATCGAGTTAAAATCGATTGTGCAAAAACGACAACTTCACCATTACTCGTCATCGCTAGATTAACGCTATCCGGATGAAATCCATCTGCATTTAAACTTTGTGAAGGAGGTGTTAGCCAATTTCCTCGGGTCTGATATTGACTAAGTATATATTCATGACTCCCCGCTGTTGTGGACTTTCTAAGAAAAGACAATTTACCCTGTAATTTCAACGACGAAAAAGCGGATAACGTTGTGCTCGCTTGAATTGACGGTTGACTAGTGATAACGGAGAGAACACCTAATGAATCTTTAATAATTTCACTAACAGAAACAACACTAGGGTCATCAGCTGCCTGCCACAAAACAAACCTGATCCCCTGAGTATTCACAAGTAAATGAGCATTACTTGCATTAGCTGAGACAAGTGTCGGTACGCCCCAACTTCCATTAGAAGGTTGAAGATTGATATATAATTGCTGCTGGCTATACCAAAGTACGAACGTCGTTTGACCTAGTGCATCATTTACCACTTGCACTCTGGATGTCGCATCAGGGAGCAAAGTTGCGAAAGGGTTGGATGTTTGCCATAAACCCGTAGTTTGTTGAGATGTCACTATATAATCACTTGCCGTATAACTTTTGTTAACTAAATCCAGAGAATGATTAATTTGAATAGCGACGGTAGGGCTTGAGTTTATCGCAATAACATCCGGACGCAAGGTAAGATTATTCCATTCTTGTGCCGATGGATATTCCCAAACCATTGCTGGATCACTCCAGCCCACTGTTTGCTCAGGAATTGCAGGAACGTCAGGTTGTGTGATTTCTGGTGGAATGATCGGTACTGGTTGAATACTTCCGGCGGTATGATGAGTGGTAGTTTTTATGACATGGTTCAGTTCGGTCGCACTTTCGGAACGTTCATCCCAAACCAGTATTGTACGACCTTGACTATCAACATGTAAATCCAGCGCAACAAAATTGGCCAGCGTAGGATCTATTGAATAAACTAGTTCATGAGTATTTGTGGCACTAAGCGGATCAATATGGACAATATTTAACGTGTGATTTTGACCTGATGTATCAATCCATGCAATCGCGCCCTGGCCTGCCTCATTAAGACTGACACGAAGAAATTCAACAGCACCGAACATAATCGGTCCAGGTATGCCATTAAATATTTCAGGTATTGGGAAACCGACATCCTGCGGCTGCCCCCAACCGGAAACCGGATCAAATTGATTCATGCGAACTTGACGAGTTGGGGTGAAGCCTTCGAGTACATACTCACTCCAGGCAACCAACATATTTCCGTTTGAATTACTGTCAATTATTGAAACTTCGGATTCAATCCCACGAGATTGAAGCATTCCTCTTCTTGGGCTGGTTATGTCAAAACTAGGACTCCAGTTTTCATTAATAAACTGATGTGAGGTAATTTGCATTTGATCAGATGATAGACCATTTGATGCAATCATATGCACAGAATTTCCCATGTCGGTTGAACTTAAATAAATGCCACCCATCATAGCGCTACCAATACCGGCGTTGATGTCAGTAGGAAGCAGTTTTTGTGTCCAACCATTAACTGGATCATATTGACTAAACAAAGACGTATTTGTATTTGGATTACTAAAAGTATCAGAAACTACGCTTAGTACACCGCCATCATTCAACGCTGTTGATATCGGGAACAATGGGGAATGACTGAGCAAACCTATTGCTCCTGCTAGTGGTGTTGGTGTGAATATATTCGGTGCAGACCAAACACCAGCGGATGTAAATTGTGAATAGGCAATTTCGGGATTATTTGCCGCATCTGTTGAAGAAATCCAAGTTGCACCCATTGTTGAGTTATTCGAGATAAGACCAATTCCACCGCCAACACTACGTCCAAGCAGTGTAGCATCTTCCCAAATTCCACCAGCAAACTTACGTGAGACATAGAAGTCCAAACAAACTTTGTCTGGACACAAAATTCCCCAAGCCAAATAAATGTCTCCAGTAGTAGAATCAAGCTTCATATCACGAACGATCGTAAAGTCAGGATCAGCGCTGGCTATGGGTGATGTGTCTATTTTCCACCCACCACTCAAGATGTCGCCACTCCAAATAAAATTCGCCAATGTATTTTGAACGGAGTTTGTAAAAAAAGAAACGGTGGCTTCACCTAAGTCATTTGTCATGATATGTAAGGGATTGATATACATGCCAGAATTTAGTGGTTCACTCACATTGCCGATAATTTTAGGCTCGTCCCATGCACTATTAACCCCAATGGGTAGAGCAGATCTTGCCGCAGTTTGCAATAGTATTTTATTGGATAATCTTGTTATTGATAGTCTATTGCTTGTTTGCACTAAGGTGTTTGCTTGTTTCTGTATATTAAAGCGTGTTAGTGGATTTTCTACGGATTTAATCTGTACATCGTTATCTCCAACATCAGTAGTAATAACCACGCCATTACCTGCGCCTACATAGTCAATGGATTTTGCGTTTATACTTACAATGCCATCAGTAGCACGTAATGTTTCTAACCAAAAAATTGATGTATCTCCATTGTCAGCCATTTTAATATTATAGGTAGTTTGATCATTAGCAGAGATATTAGTGGTCGCGGCAAGTTCTTCTCCTTGCCAGCCAGTGATTAGATCATAGTGATTAGCGTATAAGTTTTTATTACTGCGTTCTACAGGGCTAATCCATACTACAGCGATTTGGCCTAGTTCATTAATACTTATTTTAGGTTCGTCGCCCGACCCCCAGCCAAAACCATCTACCGCAATAGGGTTTGAGTTACTAATCTGCTCGGGTTGAGACCAGCCACTAGCGATATTATATATTCGGGAAAATACTTGAACATCTAAGAGAGAGACGCCAGGGGTTGGCTGGCTAGATACAACTTCTTGCCAAACAAAAACAGCCTGGCCTTGTGAATTCGAGGCAATACCAATACCGGTATTAGTCGACATTGGAGAAATATTCGTCAAGGATTCAATATCTCCCCAGACACCGTTCTTAAACTCCAGTGAGTGAACGGTCATCGATTCAAAACTTTCCGTAGGCTGAATAATAAAAGTCATATTGCCTATGTTATCTGTGACTATATGAAATTCACTGAAAAAGCCATCAATCAAAAATTTTGCCTTTTGGATTTTCTCGGGCTGCGACCAGGCGGTAGCACCAGTGCCAGAGGGAGAATAAGTAGTATGCCAAACTTGTAATGTTGATGTGCTGGGTAAACCGTTTGAAAAGTCACTATTGGTACTAATCCAGTAAAGTTCAATATCGCCATTAGCGGATATCAGCCCATTGACGGAATCAACACCTCCAATGAAACCACCGGGTTCACCGATAATTAGCGTATCACGCAAACGTAATTTTCCTTGTGTATCAAATCGACGGGCATGTAATTCTGCGGTTCCATTTTCAGCGTAATTCAACCAGACAAGAATGGCTGAACCGTCATTTGCAACAATAACCTTTGAATTCCAATTAGGATTATCTGCAAAAGAGAGCGGAGAACTCCAGCCAATACCAGGTATATAGCGACTAATATAGGCAGTGCCAAGCGCTTGGTTCGGATCATTCCAAGTAGCAAAAACTTCAGATGTTTGAGGACTAGAATAGATTTTTGGTCTAAGTATTTTGACTACCGGATCCGAATTTGGGCTTGTTATATCCCATGGCTGCCCAATAGCTGTACGAGTGGCAATTTTTACGTTGTTAAATCCTGCCGCCCATGTAGCAAAAAACTGGTTATCAGCATTAGTGCTTACATGAAATGGGAATCCACCAAATGGCCCATCTACAATTGCACTATCAATAGTAATTGGTGTATTCCAAGCACTTTCAACTATTGCTCGAGATTGTTGACCAGAAGTATTTGAGTCAAATACCAGTGATTTTTCTGGCGTTTGATCATATTGACTTGTTGGTAAAGATTCACTACACCCAATTAAAAACAAATTGAATAATATCATGGCAAAAAGCCATGTTACTTTTTGTAGTAGCCCACTCATTGTTCCGTCCCCACGGTTAAATAAAATCATTATTTTGATTATTAGTAAACTGCTAGAAAATCGATTTTATTATTGTTAAATATCGAGCCGTCTATTACATATAACGATATCAAATCTCAATTGGTTCCATGAATGTTAAGTAATTATTACAATCTTCCGAAGACCTGAATTTATCGTGAATACACTGGGATGTGATAGAAAACCTATCCGTTCGGATAGGTTTTATTAGTTTTCTATTATATAAATTCTGTTAAAATAAGTCCTTTTAAACATGAAAAAATTATTGAGTTTTATTGACAACATGCTCATAGCGATGATGAATATTGATATTTAACAGAATAGTGAATTTGCCTAATTAGCAGATGTCTGAGCTTTAAATGAAGCTATATCAACTAATCAAATCAGCCAATTTTTTGAACAGGTTTCAATAATATATTCAAAGAATCAGAAGTTAATTATATAAGTCGGTTCTTCAATGCAAAAGCGACAGCTTGTCCTTTATTGGTGACACACATATTGCGGTAAATATTTTTAAGATGAAATTTAACAGTAGACTCCGAGATATGCATAATTTTTCCGGTTTCCCAGGCTGTTTTTCCTTCACTTACCCATTTCAAAACTTCTTTTTCTTTTTTTGTCAGAACTACATTCACTGTAAAATCATTTTTATCCGTTTTTTCTAATACATTATTAAACACAGGCAAGGCTATATAGAGTAATTTTTTGGCTATATTATTTTTATTTTTATTCATCCCAGCCAGCGAACATAGTGTTATGACAGTTTGGTTGCTCTGTTTTTTTTGTATTGCCAGAGTAACGCCATTTTCCAGGCCAATTTTTTTTAATTCTAATGAATATTGTTTTTGTTCAGCATTTAGTTTATCTAAGACTAAACACTTACCCCAACTAAAGGCACTGGTATTATATAAAGCATAATCAATCACAGGATCGATATTAATATAATCATTCTCCAAATAGAAATTCATCCATTCTGATTCATCAACATGATTGGTAGTTATTATTATTTTTTTTCCATCGATATCAGAAATTATTTTTGAAACAATAGAAAATTTAAAACTGATTATTTCTTCAAAATATTTCAACACGGCTAATATACTTTTTTCTGTTGACTTAGTTAAACAGTCTGAACATAATTCAGAAAGACGTTTGTTTGCATAAATATCAAGCATACATGACACTCTAAAGTTGTTATCCTGGTATCTCGTTAATGAAAGAGAATGAATACGTATTCAATATTCAAACAAACTAAATGTGTATAGAGACCTTTGCGCATAAAATATTAATTATTTTGACTATTTATCGCAGGTAATGGCTGACTTGGATTTCGCCAGGGTTCAGACACAAGATGGCAAATTTCACAACTCCCTACTACACCTTTGGTCACATGATTAACAGGTGAGGTGTGGCAAGATTCACAGGCTCCTAATACCTCACTGTGATCAACAAGAACAACAGGTTTCCATTTTGTGGTTGCATGACATGCTGCACAAGCGTCGGTAGAATTAATATGGGAGGTCATTTTACCGCTGGCAATAACTCCATTATGACAAGTATTGCATAAACCTAATACTTGAGTGTGATCCACTGCAATACCAGGTATCCACATTATTGTTGTATGACAAGCATCACATTGATTTGAAGAAGCAAAATGTGTAGCTGACCTGCCAGTTGCAACCGTTCCATTATGACAATCGACACAGCTTCCTAATACCTCAGCATGGTCTACCACAATTATAGGTCGCCATGCACTTACACTATGGCATGCTTCACATAAATCTGTTGTAGCCACGTGAAAAGAAGGTTTACCGATAGCAATATTATTCGCAGAATGGCAGTCAATACAATTTTGTTTTGAATCACTGTGATCAAACTCACCTCCACCACCAATCTGATTATCTGATACTGCCCAGGTGTATGTTTGATGACAACTGCCACAATCGTCACTAATCTCAATATGAGTGTTGGATTTTTCGTGACAATTGGTGCAAACATTACTTAAAAAGGCATGCTCAATTCTGGCAATTGGTACCCATGTATCAGGGAAATGGCAAATGTTACAAAAAATAGTTCCATCCATTGAAATATGAGCACTCGGCCCATCAACCTCATGACAATCGAAACATTCCTCTTCGATAACTATCGGATGTTCGTTTACCTTAGCTACGCTCCCGGATGAACCAACGCTATCAGGAAAGTAGCGTATCGTAATAATATCTTTTCGACTCGATGAATTACCATCCGTAACAACCAAACCAAACCGATATATTCCGGATTCATCCAGTTTCACTTCAACTTCCATATCCTCATAAGATGGAAGAGCTATCTCACTTCCTTCAGGAACTTCTTCAATCGTCCAATGATAGGAAATCGAATCTCCACTTGGGTCAAATGATGCCTCTCCACTTATCAGCACAGTTGAATTAAGTTCAGACGTTATGGTGCGATCAAATCCTGCGTTTGCTACCGGGCTTTCATCTTCAACGCAGCCTGTTAAGCAAAGTAAAATTGCTAACAAACCAACAAGCTGAAATGAGAGTGAATTTTTACCCGTAAACACGATTAATTTCCTCAATGTGATATATGCTATTAATAACGTGGAAAAACTGTTAAACGTTCCATAAATTTATAGTTTTTAGATAAATGTGCCATAATTTAACCGTAATATAGCAATAAAACTAATATTATAAAAATAAATGGAACGACTGCCCTCTAAGAAACGTACCTTAAGAACGGGGTGGGGAGATTAAACATTGTTTAATAATAAAAAACAAAATGTAGCATTTAGAAAACTGATACGTCCTTATATGAATCACATAAATCAATTGGCGTTTAGGCTAACTGGCAACAAGCATGATTCGGAAGACTTGATACAAGAGGTTTTGCTAAAAGTCTACCCGCTCACCAATACACTGACTCAAGGCAAGGAATTAAAGTCGTGGCTGGGCAGAGTTCTTTATAATACTTATGTCGATCAATGGAGAAAACATAAAAATAACCCTATATATGCAATTAGCGACACTAACAAGTACGAACAAAATGACGAAAGTTTTTTTAACGAACACATTTGCAATAGCATGTGTCCGGAACAATTAACTAGTCTTTCACAGCAACAACAAACACTGACACGCTTACTGTTTAAGCTCACAAATGAACACCGAATTGTTATTATAATGCATGATGTAGAAGGTTATACTTTACCTGAACTTAGTGAGATCTTAGACGTGACGCTAGGAACCTTGAAATCTCGTTTACACCGTGCACGAAACAATTTAAAAATTTTACTGGCAAAAGAAAACATCTGTCAGCCCGAAGTAGTCGCATAAGGATCAACTTATGAAATGTGAATATATCAATTTATTTATCCATGATTATATGGATAATTACCTGTCTGAAGAACAATCTCAGATCATTGAAATACATATTAAAACATGTATCAATTGTCGACAGAAAATAAAACAGGCCCGATGTCAAAAAGAGGAATTGATAAATTTGATGACCCCAGACTTATCCGATGAGTTTACTGAAAGAGCATTACAGGATGTCGAAACACACTTTTTAAGAAGCAAAACCAGGGCGCTTAAAAAATCTGCTTATTATTTTTCTATGGCCGCATGTATTTTATTTGTCAGCGTTGCCGCCTTCCTTTTACCAAATCATTCTGTTAACAGTACATCAAATGATCCGCTAGTCATTTCATTTAATCAACAGGAGGTGAACATGGTATTTAACACACCAAAAGAGCTTCAAAACGTAAAATTTACCATTATATTACCTCGCAATGTAGAAATGCTTGGACACCCCGGAAAACGTTATGTCATATGGTCAGGTGCATTAAATGTCGGCCCTAATTTACTATCTATTCCGGTTTTATCAAGGCATTCATTTTCAGGAATTCTAACCACTAAACTTGAATACGAAAAGAATAGTAAAACCTTTAACGTCAATATGAAGGGAATTGACAGAAAGCAGACGACATAAGATTAAGAGAGCACTACATGAAAATTTCTAAACTATTTATAACCCGCATTCTATTTTTTATGATTTTAGCAATAAATCCGACACTATATGCAGTGGAAATTAATGAACTAGATGAAATCACAATGCATGTATTGGATATCGACTCACAAAGTGAGATAGATATTCAACAGATGGTTAAAATACCCGTGCCAACAAATAATGGACTACCTGCCCAGATTCAACCAAAATTATCCGCTAAACCGGGATTATCCAGCCGTAGTATGCCAGACTCAAATGAGAGCAACCCAATCATCAAAAACGAGTGAGAAATTATTATGATAAAACCAATCACGTTTTAATTTTTAAATAATGTCCTTTAGGCATATCGTTTTTAGTTTATTCTGCTTTAGTTTTGTTCCATTGAGCATAGCAGATACTACGTTTCGCCCACATCCTGATTTTGTTGAGGCTATACGCGCAGCAAAATTAGGTGAATTACAAAAAGCAAAAGAATTATTTGAGAAATCCCGCCAGGAAAATTACAAAAACCCAAAGCTATTTTATAACCTTGGCGTTGTTTATTACAAATTAAAAATGTTCCCAGAAGCAAAAAATGAATTCTCGCATCTTATTAAAAACAAATTACTAAACGAACTAGCATTTTACAACCTGGCTTTAATTGAAATTAAACTAAATAACGAACAGGAAGCCATGTATTGGTTAAATCAAGTTATTAAACATAACAACCGCCCTAAGATTCGTAAAATGACATTTTCGCTAATGCAAAGAATACAAGGAAACCCAAACCCGGCATTTCTAAGCAAACAACAATACACTGACAAACAAAATCTGGCATTCGCTTTTAATAAAAAACCAACGTTTAGAAGCTCTATAAAAACAGAATTTGGTTATAATGATAATATTGCACAATATCGCTATATTGCAGATATTAACAATAATACGTCGGGTGATAATTTTTTATTTATACAAGCAAATAGCCAAATTAAAATAAATCAACACATAAAATTTTTTATATCAACGTTTTATATGGCCTATCAAGAGAAAACCTATTTCAACAGTGTTAACTTACTTGCAAATACCAGCTATAATAATCAATTCTCTCGTTGGCAATATGAAATTGGCAGCAGTTACATCCGCCAAAACAGTAATGGTACCGAGTACCAGGAAGTTGTCCGATTAAATTTGTCTTTGCTAAAGTATCTATTCAGAGAACTAGAATACAGCATGTATATGAGTAACGACTTTATCCGTATTCTGGATAAATCCTATGAACACCTAGGCGGAAATAAGGTTTTATGGAAACATAAATTCGATTATTTTCATCGATTGGCTACATATTCATTCAGTTATCAATATGAATACAATTCGCGGCACGATTTCCAAAGTAATGATGGAATTTCATTCACTAGTTTTTCTCCACGCATTCATAAAACGGAAATATCCATATCTCCAATAATCAACCAAACTTTGAAAGCAGATATATTTGTAGGGATTGCTTATCAATATCACAACAAAAATAATGTTGTTTCCAATGATAACTTCATACTCAGAAAAGATTTTAAATATCAGTATGGAGTTGCCGTGAAATATCAACTGAAAAAACACCTTGGGCTTTCCGGTAAATACCATTATAGCAATAATCATTCAACTTTAAATATTTATAATTACGATAACAGTTTGTATCAATTTGGATTGGATTGGGACTTTTAATTTTTTTTAATTCAGAATTATAAAATACTGAGTAAAGACTAATCTATAGTGCATCGTCAGTAATACTCTGAATCAATTTTAATTCCTTAAGTAAATATCCCACACCTTATCATCCTATCCGAAAGGACAGGTTATTATAGTTTTTATGTTACTTCACCTTAAGTTCAGTTTACTAGATGATTGTGATATTAATTATTTTATACTTATATAGGAACGAAATAGTCAAAATGTTCGTATTATGAATAAAAGCAATAACAAAATTATAATATGACAACTGAGATAAAATAATTCTTGTAGGAGAAGTAAATCATGGGTAAAAAATATTTAAAATTGAATCACTTTTTAGTGTTAATAATTTCAATTTTCATATTGGTATCATGTGTAGAACCAAATCAAACCAATAGTAATCAAAAATCGCAGAGATCGAGTCTAGATGATGTTCAAAAATCATCAATTATCTCACGGAGTGAACGTATAGAAGGGGCCTGGACAGCGCCTCAGCTCCTAGGAACTGAATTGGCGAATGAATTTTTAAGTAACAATTTTTCGGGGCCTTCACTTTCACTTGATAGTAACAGTAACGGTTTTGCCATTTGGCGGCTGGATGGCATCCTCAACCACAGTGATTCCTATCAAAGTAGAACATCCTTATGGAAACATGAGTCGGTCAGCATTGGCTGGGTCAGTGATTCCTCAATGCTTAGCCTTGATGCAAATTTTTCAAGTTTTCCAGAAATTCAAATACATGAATCTTTAGGTATTCGCTACGCCTTATGGTCTTCCAATAACTCAATATTATTAAGAGTGTATGAGCCACTTAATGGCTGGAAAAGTACTGTGACGGTTGCTAACACACCATTTTCAGGAAATTTATATATTTCTAACTCTGGTGATGCTATTATTTATTGGCGTTCAATACAGGCTGATGGCACTTGGGCTTTAAATGCCCGACATTATGTTTTTAGCAGCAATACACTAACCCCCGAGATGCAAATACGCCGATCGGCATTGAACACGGCTGAATCAGTGAGCATTAGCAATATAACCACTGCACAGCAGACCAATAATAATTTACTATTCGTCTGGCGAGAATATACCAGCAATGCTTTAACAAATAATCTCATATCATCAACACTAAATTCAGCGACTTATGACTCTCAATCCGGTTGGTCTACGGTGCAAAACATTTCGGATCTAGCAACTAATACACAGATTGAAAAACTTTTACTCGCTACCAATTTGACAACAAATAACGCTGAATTAATTCTTTTGCATCCTTCATCCAACCTTAACGATAGTTTAGGCGTTAGTTTCAGCTATGAAAATGATATTTGGCAACCTTCTTCCTCGATTTTAAGCTCAGGACCTGGCTTTCGAAAAAATGTCTCGATTGATATGAATCGTAAAGGTGATATAATTGTTGCCTGGAGCGAATTGCTTTTCACGGATAACGGACAAACAAATCAAATAAGTGTTAAACGTTATACACCAACCACAGGTTGGAGTGACATTGAAGTCGTCAGTGATGTTTTACCCTTTATCCCCTCCTCGTCCGGCTTTAATTCCCTACACCTCGACTATCCTGCTGTTACACTAAACGAAAATGGGAACGCGGCTATTGCCTGGGTAGACAATACTCAAGTCATACCTGAGATATATATCAATCATTATTCACCGACAACCCGCTGGGGAACTCATCAATTAGTCGCAACAAGTCAAGGCACTATCAATGTTGAATTGAAAGTCCATTTAGATAGAAATAGTAAAAGTAGTGTTATGTGGGCAGAAACAAAACAAACTTCACTGGGAGAAGAACATAGCGTTTGGATAAGCAATTACTCACTACCTGGGAATATAATTTCACCACCAGCAAATGGTCAAAACCCCACACCAACCGTTGGTTTACCCGATGGGCACGCATTAATTACAAGTGGCTGTATTAATTGTCATGACGGTGTAACAGCAACCTCTCAACCAACCTATCATATGCAAACAACTGCAGAGTGTAACGCGTGTCATTCGCCGGTTGCATGGCTACCCGTTATCGTCGTCGAGCACAGTCAGGTTATAGGGCGTTGCGAATCCTGTCATAATGGAATTCTGGCTTCTGGAAAACCCGCAACCCATTTGGCAACAAGCAATCTATGTGATACATGCCACTCTACTACACTTTGGCTTCCCGCAATCGTTTTGGATCACAGTCAGGTACCCGGCACCTGTAATGGTTGTCATAATGGGATCTTAGCCGTCGGTAAAAGTACTTCCCACGTCCAATCCAGTGAACAGTGTGAATCATGTCACTCGGTAAATGCGTGGCTTCCATTGCTCGTCAGTCCACCAACAACGCAGACACCACCTCAAATAGGTGTACCTCAAACAGGCCTGCCTCAAGATCATGCTTTGTTTACTGGTAATTGTATTTCTTGTCATAATGGCGTCATTGCTAGAGGAAAATCGCCCTTCCATATTGCTACCGGTGGATCCTGTAATAACTGTCATTCAACAAATAACTGGTTAACTGGTTCTGCGGTTTTTGACCACAGTCAAGTGATTGGAAGTTGTGTTAGTTGTCACAACGGCGTTACTGCAAGTGGTAAAACAACTTCACATATCCTGTCATCGGACCGCTGTGAAGTTTGCCATGCAATAACAGCATGGCTGCCATTGATTGTAGGTTCACCACCTCAATCACCACCAGCAACAGGAATACCTCAAAGTCATAATCTATTTGCCGACAATTGCGTTTCCTGTCACAACAATGTAAGTGCCTCCGGTAAAAGTGCAGTGCATATGAAAACGACAGATACTTGCCAGGCCTGTCATTCAAATACTTTATGGATACCCGTGGCCATTGTGGATCATAGTGAAGTATTAGGTTCATGCATCACATGTCACAACGGTGTCTTGGCAGTGGGTAAATCACCTTTTCACATACCAACGACAGCCGCTTGTGAAAGTTGCCACTCCACTACAAGTTGGCTTAACAATCCGACGGCACCAGGAACCAACCCAACGATACCGGGAAACCCAAATATATTCGATCATACGCAAGCGCTTGGTACTTGTGTGAGTTGTCACAATGGCGTTATCGCTGCAGGGAAAAGTTTCAATCATATAACTTCAAGTGACTTATGTGAAGATTGTCATTCAACGGAATTGTGGATACCAATCCGAAGGTAGAACCTAATAAAGTCGTAGGATTATGTGAGTTATGCCACACAGTATAACTCACATACTTAAGTGTAGGTGTTATTGCTAGTTGTGGTGTTTGTCACGCCACCGTTAAGTGAGTGGTTTAATCCAACAAATCCGTTGCCGATTGGTAATTAAATGCAACCACTTGATCGATGAGATGGAGTTGCAGGCAGAAAATGACAGCAACTTTCCGCCTCCCAGACTTTGAATGCATACAGTCTTGTTTCACCTCAATAATATCCGCCAAGTTTCCCTTGGTAATGACACTTCTACAAATAAGGTAGCAAAAATACATTGATGAGCTCTGTTACGGATTGATATAACTATCTGGGTTTCAAGATCATTCTGTGTAAAGTAGTCCCTTTTTTCGTCTTTTTCTCACTTTTTTAAGCTCTTCCTATTTCGTCCTCTTTAAAGTACTTTACTAGATAATCCACAAATAATCTTGTTTTAGATGGCATATGAGTTTGTTTTGGGAAAAGCACATAG
>Ga0316207_10001868_pt1 | contig 23903 bp, 20 predicted proteins | sample 6weekpyrite_MG_FD_204943 | JGI IMG/M metagenome (GOLD analysis project Ga0316207, IMG submission 204943) | Microbial mat bacterial communities from mineral coupon in-situ incubated in ocean water Damariscotta River, Maine, United States -... | ecosystem: Environmental > Aquatic > Marine >... | reverse complement strand
AAAGAAAACAAGTTTGGCATCGCCCATGAACAGGCGGTGACTGTTTATCAACAAGCACAGGCGATGCAAAATATAGCCGTGCAGGGTATTGACTGTCATATTGGCTCTCAGTTAACAGAGATTGAGCCTTTTGTTGATGCGCTAAAGCGGGTACTGGAGCTGGTTGATCAGTTACAGGAAAATGGTATTGAATTAAAGCACCTTGATTTGGGTGGTGGTCTGGGTATTCGATACCAGAATGAAACGCCACCAGAACCAGCAGAACAAATTGAAGCATTACTGGCGGGCCTGGGCGATAGAAAGGTTGAAATCCTGATTGAGCCAGGGCGTGCCATTGCGGGGAATGCCGGTGTGCTGCTGACTGAAGTGTTGTACCTAAAGCATTCAGAAGCGAAGAATTTTGCCATTATTGATGCCGCAATGAATGACTTAATGCGGCCAGCATTATATAGTGCCTGGCAGGAAATTGTTGCCTTGAAGCCACGTGAAGGTGAGACAAAAGCCTATGATCTGGTGGGGCCTGTTTGTGAAACCGGTGATTTTTTAGGGAAAGATCGAAGGCTCAATCTTCAGGCTGGTGATTTACTGGCGGTAAAATCAGCAGGTGCTTATGGATTTGGTATGAGTTCTAATTATAACTCACGCCCCCGTGCGGTTGAGATTATGGTCGATGGTCCCGATGCACATGTAATACGTCAACGAGAGTCATTAGAGCAATTGTTGCAGGGTGAATCCATTCTGTCATAGATTTATGCCTGCTTTCCCCTGCCCATTTTAGAACAAGGGAAAGCAGGCCCATGATGCTGGAGTATCATGGGTTCAATACAGCATCTGAGCAGGGCATCTGGGGTTAAGTTAAAAACTGTCACCAGCCCAGAATAACCCCTTCTAGCAATTTATTCTGGCCCTCATAATCTGCTTTATTAGCTTTAATAAAAGATTTTACTTTCTTACCGCCAAACCGTTTAACGATTTTGTTTGCAATCTCTATACCCGGACCCTCTGTGAGTGACTGGATTATTTTGTCGCGACTGGTTTTATCTACTTTAGTACTCGCAGTTATCACCTGATTTGGTATTGGTTTAGTGGTGTGGATAATTTTATACTTGGCCCGCTGTTCATCAGATAATCTTTTATCATAGTAGTTTGATCTAACAACCGCAGCGATACAGGAGTTTTTATCGAGTTCTTTAAAAACAGCCTTCATACCGCCTTTTACGCTTTTTAATACTGGCTCTTTAATCGGGTCGTTCAGCTCGGAGAGTAAAACCAGCGCTGTTAAATTTGGAGGGGGGATTATACAGACCTTCTTATATATCAAATCAGTAGATTTTGTAATGTCTACGTTGGTGGCAGGTGTAATAAAATAGAAAACCAGTGTTCCGGGTAGTTTTACCAGAGGCTTATGGCCTAGATGTGCCATGCGCCATGAGGCAAAGTGTGGACCATCAAAAATAAGGTCGTAAATATTGCGTCGAATATCCCGTTGATAACGTAACCAGCCCCTTGGGTATTGATATTCAACCTCTTCACCTAGTAACTCGGACAAATGCTTGGCAAATGGTGTATATAATTCGAGAGCACTTTGCCTGGATTCTCTTGGAGGTGCCGTAAAAATAAGTTTGGCTTGGAGCTGTTGCGAAAAAAGCACCGCAAGCGTAAATAGCGCAAACACTGGTCTATATGTGGATTTCCTCATTAATTTCACCCTAAAAACTAAAATAACTTATTATTGGTTTAGTTTGAATTTATAGAGATGTTTTATACTTACGTCAATTTATTTAAATTATTTTTAGGCTGGAAGCAATAATTTGGAATAAATTGCTCATAATAAACGTCTTAATGGGTCTTGTGGCCCAGGCCGATATATTTAAGCCGTACTTTTCAGTTCTGCGGGTTTAAATATAATTTATTCGACCACAGCTATAGTGAAAGGCGAATGCTTAATAAGCATGTTATGCTTTGGTCATGGAAATAAATTTCACTAAAATGCATGGCCTGGGTAATGATTTTGTGGTTATTGATGCTATAAATCAGGCTATAAAACTGACACCAGAGCAAATTCGTTCGATTGCTAATCGCCGCTTTGGCGTAGGCTGTGACCAGTTGTTATTAGTAGAAAAGCCGCAGACAAGTGAAGCTGAGTTTCGCTATCGCATTTTTAATGCGGATGGTGGTGAAGTCGAGCAGTGTGGTAATGGTGCCCGGTGTTTTGCCAAGTTTGTGATAGAGAACCGACTAACAACAAATAAAAAAATACCTGTGGAGACGAATAGTGGCCTGATTGTGTTAGTTTTGGAATCAAATGGTGAAGTTACGGTCAATATGGGTGTGCCAAAATTCGAACCTGCAAGTTTGCCATTTACTGCAGATACCCAGGCTACAGAATATGACTTGCAAACCAGTGCCGGAATTATGAAAGTAGCTGCGGTATCAATGGGTAATCCCCATGTGGTTATAGAAGTAGATGATGTAGACGAGGCCCCGGTAGAGGTATTGGGGGCTGAGATTGAAAAGCACAATCGATTCCCGGAAAGAGTGAATGTAGGATTTATGCAGATAGTTTCAGCCAATTCCATCCGGCTAAGGGTCTATGAGCGGGGTGCAGGAGAAACACTCGCGTGTGGTACCGGTGCTTGTGCAGCTGTAGCAACAGGTATATATAGGGGGAAATTGCTTGAAAATGTAAAAGTCAGTTTACCCGGAGGCGAGCTTGTTATACGCTGGGGCGGAGAAAATGAGGCGCTTTATATGACCGGGCCTGCAACCCACGTGTACGAAGGAAAAATATTGCTGTGACAAATCAGGTAAATAATCAGTCTGGAAGATCAGAAACATTGGAGCTGCCAAGTGAGCAGCAGGTCGTAGATTACCTGATGGAGAATCCAGGTTTTTTTCAGCAGCATTACCCATTACTAAATGACCTGGAAATTCCACATGAGTCTGGTAAAGCCGTATCTCTTGTTGAGCGACAGGTGGCGGTACTGCGAGAGAAAAATCAGAATTTTCAGGAAAAGCTACGTGAAATGGTAGACGCCGTTCATGATAACCAGCGATTGCATATTAGTTTACACCGATTGGCTGTAAATCTATTTGATACGGATAGTCTCGATGATATTTTAGGTGTGGTTGATGATGAATTACGCCATAAGCTGGGTACCGATTTTGTTTATTTCCGTTTATACAGCGAAGACATAGTGCCCGGCGAAGGGCAGGGCATGGGCCATACTTATGTTGGGAAAGATGATGAAATATTACAGGAATTTTCTGCTCTGATAGAAAAAAGCCGAATTCAGTGCGGCCGTTTTACTGATGAACAAATTAACCAGCTATTTTTTGATGATGCTCCAGAAGTGGCCTCAGCAGCTATTATCCCCATTTCAGACACGGGAATTCGTGGCCTGGTTGCGCTAGGTAGTTGTGATGAGCAGCGCTATCATGCCGGTATGGGTACCGACTTTCTCTGTAGTCTGGCGGATCTTATTGGTGCCGCCATGCGTTCGAAATTGTCTAGACAGGCATAATTTAAAGCCTGTTCTGGTGAGTGCACAGTCTAATAACTTACGTCATCGTGGTTTGTAGACAGGTTCTATAAATACCCGGTGGGTCAGTTGAATTTATATGGTGGGTTTAACTGAATGAAGCCGCATTCCAGGTTGTTAGAGAAAGATCTAATACATTTTTATCAATTTCTGCAGTCAGAAAAACAGTTTTCCCCCCATACGCTTAATAATTATCGTCGGGATATCTCTCGATTTATGGCATTTCTTGAAGATCAGTCCGTGTCTGAATGGAATGTAATTGATGAGCAGCATATACGTCAATTTGTGAGCCTGCTTCACCGGCAGGGACTGGGTGGAAAAAGTATTCAGCGACTGTTAAGCGCCTTACGCCGGCTATTTCGTTTTCTGTTAACCGGTAATCATATGTATATTAATCCTGCAACAAATGTAATTGCCCCAAAGTCAGAGCGTAAATTGCCTGATGTAATGCATCCGCAGGAGATTGAGCACTTGTTACTCTTTGATAGTGATGATCCGTTAGTCATTCGTGACCATGCAGTGCTTGAATTGCTTTATGGTGGAGGGCTGCGAATATCAGAGTTAATTGGGCTGAATATTTCCGACATTAACTGGCAATTGCAACAGCTCAAGGTGTTGGGTAAGGGCGATAAAGAACGTTTGTGCCACTTTGGTAAGCAGGCAGCATTGGTTATGAAAAAGTGGCTAAATTGTCGTGAAATGATGATCAAAACTGGAGAAAAAGCCGTTTTTGTTAGTAAGCGAGGTACACGATTAAGCGCGTCAAGCATACGTGTTCGTATTCAGAAGCTGTGTCGGGAAAAGGGAATTAATCAACGTGTTTACCCCCATTTGATGCGCCATTCATTTGCATCTCATATGCTCGAGTCTTCCCAGGATTTACGTGCGGTGCAGGAGCTACTCGGACATGCGCATTTAAAAACCACTCAAATCTATACACATCTGGATTTCCAGCAGCTGGCTAAAACCTATGATGCGGCGCACCCACGGGCACAGAAGAAAAAATGAGTCTCGAATTAATGTTTAAATCAAGCCAGGAAGCGGTTCAGCTCAGCACAGTAGTGACCGATAATTATTGTACAGATATGCACTTGAAAAATTCACTTATTAACCTCACTTAAAAAACCTTGCGTTTATCTTGGAGGGAGTTTGTTTTGCAAACCACACTACACGGCACCACAATACTCTCGGTGCGAAGAAACAACGAAGTTGTTATTGGTGGCGATGGCCAGGTTAGCCTGGGTAATACGGTAATGAAACCAAATGCTGTCAAAGTGCGTCGTTTATTCAACGATAAAGTGCTGGTAGGTTTTGCCGGTGCCACGGCGGATGCGTTTACGCTATTTGAACGATTTGAAGGCCAGCTTGAAAAGCACAATGGTCAACTCGTACGCTCTGCGGTTGAAATGGCTAAAGACTGGCGTACAGATCGCATGCTACGTAAGCTTGAAGCAATGATGATTGTAGCAAATGAAGAGGCTTCATTGATTATCTCAGGCACGGGTGATGTTATTGACACCCAGGATGACCTTCTGGCAATTGGTTCTGGTGGCAGTTATGCGCAGGCAGCGGCCAGGGCGCTATTTGATAATACCGAGTTAAGTGCCCGGGACGTGGTGCAGAAGAGCTTAAATATAGCCGGTGATATCTGTATCTATACCAATCAGAATTTAACGCTAGAAGAAATAAAATACTAATTTTCATCGTACCTCAATCTTAGGCTAAAACTAATTCCCGCAATACTCTTTAGTTTGCCTGGACTAGTAAAAGCGTGTGAACAGGGGTACCTAAAAACACATCAGGTTTAAAATTATGTCTGCAATGACACCGAGAGAAATCGTACAGGAACTGGACAAACACATCGTAGGTCAGGACGAAGCCAAGCGGGCTGTTGCTATAGCGTTGCGCAATCGCTGGCGTCGTCAACAGGTTAGTGAAGACCTGAGAAATGAAATTACCCCAAAAAATATCCTGATGATTGGCCCCACCGGCGTAGGTAAAACCGAAATAGCTCGCCGATTGGCCAAACTGGCTAATGCACCATTTATTAAAGTGGAGGCTACCAAATTTACTGAAGTGGGATATGTTGGTCGTGAAGTCGATAGTATTGTGCGTGACCTTGTTGATATGTCAGTTAAAATGACCCGTGAGCAGGAGGTTGCAAAAGTGCGCCACAGAGCTGAAACCTCAGCTGAAGACCGTATTCTTGATGCACTGCTGCCTCCCGCCAGAAATGAGTTTGGTGAGCCTGAGGTTACAGAAGGTAGCACGCGTATGAAATTCAGGGAAAAACTACGTGCGGGTGAGTTAGATGACAAGGAAATTGAGATTGAGGTCAAGGCCGAACAGGTAGGTATTGAAATTATGGCACCTCCCGGTATGGAAGAAATGACCAATCAGTTACAGGGTATGTTTCAGAACATTGGTAGTGATAAAACCAAACTTCGTAAGCTACGTATTGAAGACGCACGTAAAATTCTCATTGATGAAGAAGCCAGTAAAATGGTCAATGAAGATGAACTTAAGCTAAGTGCGGTGCAGAATGCAGAACAAAATGGCATTGTATTTATAGATGAAATAGACAAAGTTTGTAAGAAAGGTGAAACATCAGGAGCTGATGTTTCAAGAGAGGGTGTACAACGAGACCTGTTGCCACTAGTTGAGGGTTGTACCGTGAGCACTAAATATGGCATGGTAAAAACGGATCACATGTTATTTATTTCATCTGGTGCATTTCATATGGCAAAGCCATCAGATCTGATCCCTGAATTACAGGGCCGGTTACCAATTCGTGTAGAGTTGAAAGCACTGACTACAGCAGATTTTAAGCGTATATTGACTGAACCAGATGCCTCATTAACTGAGCAGTATAAAGCACTGTTAGATACTGAAGGTTATGGGCTGGAATTTACCGACTCGGGTATTCAGCAAATCGCCCAGGTTGCCCATGATGTAAATGAACGTACTGAGAATATCGGTGCACGTCGCTTACATACCGTTATGGAAAGGCTACTGGAAGAAGTTTCATTTGAAGCAGCTGATAGTTCTACAAGAGCACTTAGTGTTGATGAGGCTTTTGTTGAGAAAAACCTGGGTGAACTGGTACAGGATGAAGACCTGAGTCGTTATATCTTATAATCGATAATATATCTGACATTAAGTAAAAGCTTAAAGTATTTGAGGCAAAGAGTTTACTTTTTTGGTGCAAATAAAATTGCCATCATCCTTTAAAACTAATTTCATGTAAACTACATTCTCATTGCCCCGGGATGTAAATACATTCGGAGAATTAATATGGCAGAACCAAGGCCAACAAATATAAATTTGCATCAAAAATCACGTGTTCTGGAAATTGATTTTGATGATGGTAGCCAGTTTAAATACAGCACAGAGTTCTTGCGCGTACACTCACCCTCGGCAGAAGTGCGGGGACATGGACCGGGTGAAGAAACCTTACAGATCGGTAAATCAGATGTAAACATAAAGGCAATAGAACCCGTTGGCGTATATGCTGTTAAACTGGTATTTGATGATAATCATGATAGTGGGCTTTATACATGGTCATACTTATATGATCTTGGCATAAACTACGATACCAGGTGGCAAGACTATTTACAAAGATTAAAGGACGCGGGGCATAAACACGCGGAATTAAATTAGAGATAAGAGATGAAGCATGAGCGATGAAAAAACCCATTTTGGCTACCAGCAGGTACCCGTTGGCGAAAAAGCAAAACGCGTAGCCGAAGTATTTCATTCTGTTGCCGATAACTACGACATAATGAATGATGTAATGTCATTTGGTGTACATCGTTTATGGAAGCGCTTTACCCTGAGCCAAACAGGTCTTAAAGCCGGGCAGAAAGTATTAGATCTGGCCGGGGGCACAGGTGACCTGGCCATGAAGATGTCAACTATGGTAGGGCCTTCGGGACTGGTAGTGCTTTCTGATATAAATGGTTCTATGTTACGCCGTGGTCGAGAGCGACTAATTGACAATGGCGTTGCCGGCAATATCGATTACGTGCAGGCCAATGCTGAGTGTCTGCCTTTTTCGGATAATACTTTTGACTGTATAACAATGGCATTTGGACTTCGAAATGTAACCGACAAAGATAAAGCATTGCGTTCCATGTTAAGGATTTTAAAACCTGGTGGGCGTTTACTTGTACTTGAATTTTCAAAGCCAGTTGCACCGAGCTTAGCTACTATCTATGACCAATACTCTTTTAAGTTACTGCCATTAATGGGCAAGTACATTGCTAAAGATGAAGATAGTTATCAATACCTGGCTGAGTCTATTCGTATGCACCCTGACCAGGAAACATTAAAAGCCATGATGGAAGACGCAGGTTATAGTAAAGTGAAATATAATAATCTGTCAGGTGGAATTGTTGCACTGCATAAAGGTTATAAAATTTAGAATATGGATCTAGATCAGGCATTAACCGCGAGTATAGAATCAGCACTTAATCGTTATTTGTCATTAGATCCAGGAGCGTTATCGCGTTTTTCCTCTCTTGAAGGCAAAGTCATTGCCATAGAAATTAAAGGCATTCATAAAACACTAAGCCTTTTCCCCTCGGCCGATGGATTTTTAGTGCTTACAGATTATGACGGTGAAGCAGATGCAATAATTTCTGGCTCGCCAATTTCACTTGCAAAGATGGGGCTGGAAAAAGATCCTAAAGACATGATATTTAGTGGTGAAATTGAAATTTCAGGTGATACAGCTGTGGCTAACGAGTTTAATCGCTTGTTATCGAAAATTGATATCGACTGGGAAGAAATCCTGGCAAAAAATATCGGTGATATTGCTGCCCATAAAGTCGGAAATTTAATTAATGGAACAAACCAGTGGATAAAACGCAGTAAAAAGTCTGTATTTCTTGATACGGGCGAATACATACAGGAAGAAATTAAATTAAGTCCATCTAATGCAGAACTAAGAAAGTTCATCAATCAAGTCGATGAGATTCGTGAGATCGCTGACAGGTTGAAAGTACGAATTGATATATTAAAAAAAAATAAATAAGAGGTTTTTAATTCTAACTTTAATTTCTAATATGATTAAATAAGCTTTCTTATTCCCTGATTAACAACAAAAAAATATATAAATAAATACACTCTATTTTGTGTAAGTGCAGGTTTTGAAAAAATATGATACAAGCACGACAATTATTGCGACTTTTACACATTAACTATGTTCTTGCACGTCATGGGCTGGATGATATTATTTTTGCGATTCATCTGTTTCGTCCATTCAGATTTTTAATTTATGTAATGCCCTGGAACTGGATAGCCAGAAACAGGGCACCCAGAGGGCAGAGAGTCAGAGAGTCACTGGAGGAGTTAGGGCCTATATTTATTAAGTTTGGCCAAATGCTTTCTACAAGAAAAGATCTGTTACCTGAAGATGTCGCAGAAGAATTAACCGCACTACAGGATAAGGTGCCACCCTTTGAAGGAGTAAAAGCTAAAAAGTTAATTGAAAAAGCGTATGGGGTAAGTGTGGAAGAATGCTTTGATGAATTTGATGTTAAACCACTTGCATCTGCATCAATCGCTCAGGTTCATACGGCCAAACTTAAAAATGGAAAAGAAATTGTCGTTAAGGTGCTACGCCCGAAAATAATGCCCATCATAAAACGAGATATTGCTCTGCTGTTTATTATTGCAAAACTTGCAGAGCGGTATTCAAATGATGCGCGGCGTTTAAGGGCCGTTGAAATTGTTGAGGAGTATGAAAAAACAATTCTCGATGAGCTGGATCTTATGCGAGAAGCGGCTAATGCAAGCCAGCTACGGCGTAATTTTGAAACCAGTAAACAGTTATATATACCAGAAATATACTGGAATTATACTCGTCGAAATGTAATGGCAATGGAACGTATTTATGGCGAGCCAATGGCGAATATCGAAAAGATGAAAGTTGCTGGTGTAAATATGAAGCGTTTATCTGAGATGGGTGTAGAAATATTTTTTACACAGGTATTTACACATAATTTTTTTCATGCAGATATGCATCCGGGAAATGTATTTGTAGATATACAGGATCTAGAAAATCCGGAGTATATTGCAGTTGATTTTGGTATCGTGGGTACATTAAGCCCGGAAGACCAGCGCTATCTTGCAGAGAATTTTTTGGCTTTCTTTAAACGCGATTATAATAGAGTAGCACAACTTCATGTAGATTCTGGATGGGTCCCAGTAGGAACGCGAGTTGATGAGTTTGAATCAGCGATTCGGAGTGTCTGTGAACCAATATTTGAAAAACCTTTAAAAGATATTTCATTTGGTCAATTGTTATTAAGATTATTCCAGACCGCCAGACGATTTAATATGGAGGTTCAGCCCCAACTGGTTTTATTACAAAAAACATTGCTGAATATTGAAGGCCTGGGTCGTCAAATATATCCTGATCTGGATTTATGGCAGACTGCCAAGCCATTTTTAGAAAAATGGATGGACGAACAGGTAGGAGCAAAGGCACTCCTAAAGGGATTTAAAAAAAATTTACCCTATATAGCAGAGAAAATTCCAGATATGCCTGAATTATTGTTTCACGCAATTAAAAAAATTGCTGAAGGTGAAGATCATCAAGATCAGGCAACCGCTCTAAATAAATTAAATTATAAAATCGAAAGTAACCACAGAAAATTAATATATATATTAATCGGATTGTCTGCATTTATAATATCCGCAATAATACTTGGCCAGTCACAGGAAGTGCATCAGTTAATTTTAAATGTACCCATATTAAGCTGGGTATCTTCTGGTATAGGTAGTATATTTATCTGGTTAGGTCTTAGGAGGCACGGATAAAAATAATTGAGAACCCAGAAAATTTTATGGCCTGAAATGAAAACAAATATAAAATTGATAATATCGTTTGCTATTTTATTAAATGTATCTAATGCAAGTGCTGTAGATCCTCGCCTTAACTGGAACACTATAGAATCCCGGCATTTCTATATCCACTATGCCGATGGTTATGAGCGACTGGCACAAAAAGCAGCCAACTCAGCTGAACAGGCTCATTTAAAGCTTGAATCAAAAATAAACTGGCAGCCAGATGATAAAACACATCTTGTGCTGAGTGATGAAACAGATACTCCAAATGGGTTTGCCACACCGATTAATTTTAATCGCAGTGTTTTATTCATGGCACCGCCTGACTCGACAAACACCCTGGAAGACTTTAATGACTGGTTGGATACACTGATAACTCATGAATATACCCATACATTACACTTAGATAAAGTAAGTGGTGGAGCAGGCATATTACGCAGTATATTTGGTAGACAATTCTTGTTTTTTCCAAACTTGTATCAACCAGGCTGGTTTACTGAGGGCCTGGCTACCTATCATGAAACAAACGAGTTTGAAGGTATAGGTCGAGGACAAAGTACATTATACAAAACGATGATGCGTACTGAAGTAAGTAGTGGCATTAAGCCTGTAAGTCAGGTTAATTTACCAATACGAAGTTGGCCAATGGGTACGGTTGCCTACTTGTATGGCGTGCATTTTTATCAGTTTATTGAAGAGGTTTATGGGCAGGAAAATGTTGAAAAATTAATAGAGAATTATAGTAATAATGTAATTCCATTTATGATCAACACTAATTCACAGCAACTGTTTGATAAAGATATAACCGAACTGTGGGATGAGTTTTCTCTCTGGTTAAAGAGACGATATATGCCACAGATAAATGAGCTGAAAACAGCAGGCTTGGTAGAGGGAAAAAAAATAAGTAATTCAGGTTATAATACTGGGCAAGTAGAAGTTACAAATAATGAGGAAGTTTACTATATTGCAAGTGGAGCATTTGAACATGCGAAACTGGTGCGACGAACTGATGATATAACGAGAACAGTAACTGAGGTTCATAGAGGAGCAAACATAAATATACATCCAGATTCAGGCATATTGGTAATTCAGAATGAATTCTGTGATGAGTATAATATATATAGTGATATATACCTTTTAGAAAAAACTGACAGTGATCTGAAGCAAATAACCAAATGTGGTCGTTACAGATCAGCAAGCTGGACAGCTGATGGGAAATCTATCATAGCTGTGAAAACCGAGAAGGCGAAAAGTCAGCTTGTATTATTAAATAAGCAGGGAAAAGAAATAAAAAGTTTATGGCAGGGAAATGATACAGACATCGTTACCCAGTTAAAGCACTCACCTTCAGGTATGTTTATCATCGCAGCTGTTTTCAGAACTAAAAATGGGTGGAACATTGAAGAGTTTGATATAAATAAACTTAAATGGACAGCAATTACGAATGACCGTTACATTGATATGTATCCCACCTATAGTGATGACGGGGAATCAATTTTATTTAGTTCAGAGCGAAGTGGTCAATACCAGATATATCGTTATAAAAAAAATAGTACGAATTTACAACAGTTAACCCGTGTTACAGGTGGTGCATTTAATCCACAGCAAATAAATCAGCAATCTGCACTTTATTATGTAGGATATAATTCTAATGGTCGTGATATATATCAGTTAGAAAATGTTGAGGAAATATCCAAAGCGCCATTGCTAGAAGAGGCTATCAAACAGGTTACATTAGCCCCAATTGTTGAAACGGGAAAAGCTGAGGAATATTCAGCACTATCAAGTATGCGCCCCAGATGGTGGCTTCCACTTATATCACTGAATGAAGACCGTAATGAGTATGGATTAATTACCTCCGGAAATGATGCTCTGGGCATACATAATTATCAGCTTGACTTTGCCTATGACACCAGTAATGAATGGTTAGTTGGTAATATAAATTATTCATACGCAAATCGATTTTCAATTGGCTATCGGCGTAGTACAGAAATATTAAGAGATAATCTGGGTGAGTTTGCAGTAGCCAGAAATGTAGATGATATATTTTTTTCAATTGGTTTTAATCAGCCAGGTATAGAAAGTCAAATACAGTATCAACTAGGTGCGGTAGTAAGTGAGTCGACAGATGGCAGACGAGCACAGGGAATACCAGAACTTGTTGATACTAAAGATAATCTACTGGGTGGAGCGATTATCTTCAGGAATACTCAAAACTATATTCGTTCGATTAGTCAAAGTGACGGCAGAAATGTGAGATTATTAGCTGAAACGACAGAGGCCCTTGAAAGTGACTTCACCGGTGAAGTTTATACTCTTGACTGGCGTGAATTTTTAAGTATTGGGCAACAACATGTTCTGGCAGTTAGATTAGTGCAGGGTTGGGGTACTAAACAGCCGAAACCATTTCGTCTGGGTGGAGAAATTAATGAGTTTGGTGTTTTAGATTTTATTAACCCAATATCAGAACCATTATTTAATAAACGACGTTATGCTTTAAGGGGGTATGCTGAAGGTCTGTCGAATTTAGCCGGCCGTCGTATGCAGTTGCTTACAATGGAATGGAGGTTTCCGGGTAGCCTGGTCGAACGTGGTTTCATGTCACCACCATTAGGGATTATCCAATGGTCTGGGAGCGTGTTTGCTGAAACAGGGGCCGCTTATGAAGAGGCTTCACCAGAAAAATATTATTCAAGTGCAGGAGTTGAGTTGCAGGCAGATATTAACCTGTTTTATGGAATAACAAGTAGAATGCGTCTTGGTTTTGCCAGTGGGTTAGATAAAGATATTGGTGAAGATCGGTTCTATTTTAATTTAGGTGCATCGTTTTAACAGCAAAAATGTAAGGCTATTATTACATCTATACCATTAGCTAAAAGAGTCGTTATTTTTACGGGCTACAGTTTTTCGCGCGATGGGTCAGGCAAAGGCGTTTAATGTCTTGTCTGAAGATTTTTAGTTAAGATAATTATTTAAATTATTTTTTCATAATAAATTTTTAATCTTTTTTCATGAATTCTTCGTATCTAAGAGTTTCGTTAGATTGAAAAACTTTTTCATAGTTATTCATATTACTTTCCAGCATACGTTGAAACTCACCGGTAAAAAAATCGATACCCTGTTTTTGCTTGCCCATAAAATCCTCAAGATTTCGTGCGCTGGAGGCAGCAACATAAGCACTAAAACGTGATGCGGCATACATGAAAGCCGTGTTTACAATGTTCTTGTCGTGTGTTTCAGCATGCTCATTCGCTACATTGATAAAGCTATCGGCGAGTTTACGAAGTAGTTGGTCCTGATCGGTATTAGACATAAAATAATTCCTGAATAGTATACAAATGAGAGTTAAAGTTAACAATAAGAGAGAAAATTATTGAAATCAATTGTTTTAGACTAAAATGCTTGAGATGCTAGGCTTTTATATAATACCTACAGATTAAATAATTCGCTTGTATTTTTAGCCGTAACACCTGAAATGTGATCAATGCTGGTTTTATGTAATTCAGCAATGCTCTGAATAACATCTAGAATGAATATGGGCTCATTTCGTTTGTTTGTGGTATTTGCAACAGGCTGATCAGGTGCATCTGTTTCAACCAGTATGGATTCAAGTGGTAACTGTTGTACCAGTTTATGAAGTCGTGTGGATTTTTCATAGGTAATTGCTCCTCCAAAGCTAAGATAAAATCCAAGTTGTATTAGTTGTATTGCCTGCTCGTAACTTCCTGAATAGCTGTGTACCATTCCTCGCAAACCCTTACGCTTTTTAATGGCCTTAATAACGGCTTCTGTTGATTTTCTGGCATGAATAACCACGGGAAGATTAAACTCAAGTGCTATATCTAATTGCTGTTCAAAGTATAGTGTTTGTAAGTCAGTATCTAAATTTTTTAGATAAAAATCCAGACCACACTCACCAACAGCAACGGGGTTATTAGAATCAATCCAGGATTTCAGGTCGACTAAATGCTCGGGTTGATGTTTATTAATAAAGTATGGATGAAGGCCAAAGCAGGGATAAAGTGAGGGAAATTGATCGCAGCAGGATTTAATTTTTTGCCAGGTGGATTTCATTACACCTGGAACAATAATTTTTTTTATACTAGCGGAAGATGCGCGCTGGATAACCTGAGCACGGTCAGCATCAAATTGTTCGAAGTCGATGTGACAGTGGCTATCAATAATCATAATTATATAAACAGTGTGAGTACACCGGTAAAGCCATATAATAAACTTTTATGTATTTCACCGTTTGCAAAAAAACCTGCCAGAGGAAAATCTCCTAGTACAGAGTGAATTAAACGCACTTCCTCTGAATTAGTACCAAATTGTCTCCTGCCTCTACCCAGGCACGAAATATAAATAGCACCTTTGATGGGTGTAGATAAGCGAGATTTTAATTGCAGTAACATACGTTGCATGTCTTCCAGTGCAGAGTTTCCATCACGGCGACAAAAGACTATCTCCTGGTCATTTTGCAGGTAATCGGCAATGGCTATGAATTTATTTTCTGGATCAACACCTATTAACTGGCGAATTGTATAATCACCTGTATCGGAATTTTTATTAATCAGTCCGGCAAAAATATAATTTGAAGCCTGTTCCCAGTCACGGGCGATAACTTCTCCCGTGTCATCAGTCAGTACATCTAGAGCGGGCATATTGTCCAGCATATAAGCTATGTTTTTTTCACCTTCGGTAACGCGGTGCCTTGGGCCAATGGGTGTGCAGCCCTGAGAGAGGTTGCTGAGTATTGGAATTTGTTGTGAAAATAAAACACCATTTATACCGCCTGTGGACGGTTTGTCTGCAAACTGTATAGTGTGACCGTGTGATGAACTAATTCCACCTACTAAAAAAGAACCTGGTATGTCATCACCTAATTGGTGTATTAAGGGTTGGACTCTGGGGTTTTCTGGGTCAACATGAATAAGTCCTACATTGAAATCATTATTGTTACACCAGTTTAGAAGTTTATCATTAAGGGGCGAGGTGTCTTTAGTAAAGTCAGGTAGTATATGAAAATCAGCTTCATTGAAATCAGCTATCATGATAACTATCGCTTTCTGGTCGTAGTATTCTTTCTGTGTTGCGATTAATCCGATACCTGTACATCCTGCCCAGTGATTTAGGCCGGTTCTTAGTTTTAATTGATTTAAAATGTATTCTGATTCTTCAATGAGAAGATCACTGATATATAAAAAGCCGAATGTTGCTTCAGGTGGTATGTCACCTAGCTGTTTTATACACTCGTCAAGTAAATCTGCAGTAGAATTGTTTGCGCAGTGGGCAAGGAGAAACTTATTCATCTAATTAGTGTAGTTGTTTATGTTCTTAAATGAAAATGTGAATAGCCAGAAATATGCTTTGTAATTATTATTTTTATCTAGATACAAAAGAGCCGGCAACATGCTGGCTCTTTTGAATTTAAGAGTAAAAATTAGCGTGCTTTTTTCGACTTTTCAATCATGTCATGGATTATCGGTGTCAGGATAATTTCCATTGCAAGTCCCATCTTTCCACCAGGTATAACAATGGTGTTGCGACGCGACATAAATGAATCATTGATCATGTTGAGTAAGTACGGAAAATCGGTGCCGAATTTTGCTGGATCTTTAAAGCGGATGACAATAAAGCTTTCATCAGGAGTTGGGATGTCACGTGCAATGAAAGGATTAGAAGTGTCAACCGTAGATACGCGCTGGAAGTTAATGTCAGTTTGAGAGAACTGTGGAGTAATATAATTTACATAGTCAGGCATACGGCGCTGAATTGTATCAACAATTACATCGGCAGAATAACCGCGTTCAGCATTATCACGGTGAATTTTCTGAATCCACTCAAGGTTTACTATGGGAACAACGCCGATACCTAAATCTACGTGTTGAGCAATATCGTGGCTTTCTGTTTTTGCAAGGCCATGTAGACCTTCGTAAAACATTAAATCTGAGCCGCTTTCGATATCTTCCCAGGGAGTAAATTCACCCGGTTTCTTGTCAATGCCCAGGCGCGCATTATGTTCAACAGCCTCGGGTTCAGAGTGCAGGTAATAACGTTTTTTACCCGTTCCGTTTTTACTATATGATGCAAATAGTTCTTCTAATTTACCAAATTCATTGGCATTTTCACCAAAGTGACTAAAGAAACGATTGCCTTCTGCCTCGTGCTTGGCCATTTCAACTTTCATTGCAGCGCGGTCAAAAGCGTGGAAGCTGTCACCCTCTACTACAACAGGGGTGATTTTTTCGCGATGAAAAATGTGTTCGAAGGCTTTCTTAACTGTAGATGTGCCAGCACCAGATGAACCAGTAACTGCAACAACAGGGTGTTTTTGGGACATGATGTCTCCTTAACTTATTGATATTTAAAAATTTATCACCTGTGGAGGTTGCCAATTTTACCACAGGCTACTGAAATTCTGTTAGCCCAAAAAAACAAGGGCCATTATATGGCCGGGCACGTGGCCGGCTATTTTAGCGATTTTTGGGTCAGGGTGCGAATTTAATTGGTAAATGATTAGATAGTGTTTGTTTCAGGTTAAATTGATTGGGGTTAAGTTGACTTTGTTCAGGCAGATCTCCCTCGGGGAAAGGTCGCCGCCTTTTGGCGCCCTGTCCCCTTATTGATACCACCAAGAGCTGATAGTGTAATGTATCGACTCTGTAATACTCTTGATGGCATCACAACAGGGGACAGAGTTAAAAAGCAACTCTTTCCCCGAGGGAGATGTGCTTGGACAGGGTATATCTGAACCTGAGCAAAGGCCTTAAAACAATCCAGCATTAATCCACATATGCACAGCAATACTTGTGACATAACCCAGCATAATCACTGGTGTCCATTTTAAATGCCCGAAGAAAGTGTATTTACCCCTGGCCTGGCCCATTAGGGCAACTCCTGCTGCGGAGCCAATAGATAGCATGGAGCCGCCAACACCAGCGGTTAGTGTTACCAGTAGCCATTGGCCTAATGACATATCCGGCATCATGGTGAGCACGGCAAACATTACGGGAATATTATCAACGATTGCCGAGAGGACGCCGACAAAGATATTAGCTGGTGTCGCATTCATTTCGGCGCTCAGGCTTAATGCATTACCCCACTCGGCGTACATAAGTTCAGATGCTACACCAAGGTAGCCGATAAAACCCAGGCCACCGACGCATAACACAACGCCGTAGAAAAATAGCAAGGTGTCCCACTCGGCACGGGCAACACCATCGAAAACATCAAAAGGTACCACGTCTCCCATCACATGCTGGGGATGGTCATGATCACTGGGGGGGGTGTCCTGGCCGTCTTGAAAATGGGTTTTCTTTAGGTAGTAACCAAAGAATTTTAAATAGGCCAGGCCTGTGAGCATGCCGATAACCGGGGGCAAGTGCAGGAAGTTATGGAAACTAACCGCAGTAATAATAGTGCAAATAAACAGGGCGATTATGCGCTTTGCTCCGCGTTTCATAATGATAGTTTCGCCATCACTGTCCGGATGCTCGTCAGGTACTGCAAAATGCATTATGGCAGCGGGTATTAACCAGTTAACCAACGATGGGATAAATAAAGCAAAGAAGGACCAGAAGTCCACAGCGCCATTGTGAGCTTCGATGGATTTTTGCCAGACCATTAAAGTGGTGATGTCACCAAAGGGAGAAAATGCACCACCCGCATTAGCCGCTACTACAATGTTAACGGCGCCAAGTAAAATAAATTTATTGTTAGTACCACCAACCGCCATTACAACGGCACACATTAATAATGCAGTAGTGAGGTTATCGGCGATGGGCGAAATAAAGAATGCAAGTACGCCGGTAATCCAGAATAACTGCCTGAAACCGTAACCTTTCATGCAGAGCCATGAACGTAATGCATCAAATGCCTGGCGTTCCTGCATGGCATTAATATAGGTCATGGCCACTAACAGGAAGAGCATCAGCTCGGCATATTCTAGCAGGTTATGCCGGACTGCTATTTCAGCTTCATGGGTAAAACCGTGGGTGGCATATACATAGGCAATAAGCGACCAGATAATACCTGCAGCGAGTACTACCGGTTTTGATTTACGAAGATGAATAAACTCTTCTGCCATAACCAGTGTGTAGGCGGCTATAAAAATTGCTAGGGCTACAAAGCCAACCCAGTGATTCGTAAGGTTAATCCAGTTTTCTGCCTGTGCAGAAGCCATGCTAATTGAAGGTGTGAGAAAAAGTAAGCTACAAATAATAGTTTTAATTTTGTTCACATTTTATTCCCGTTAATTTTTTCTATGATTATAGGCAAAAATATGGGCGGTGTTGAAAATAAAACTATATGGGCTTGGGGGTGAACAGTCTGGTGGGTAAAAATAAAAAAGGACGACCACTAAAGGTCGTCCCTGTTAAGTACTCAGAATTTATAACCAACACCCACACTGATAACCGTAGGGTTGATATCTACATCAGAGGAGCCTACCGCTACAATTTCAGCCGTGGTTTCAATATTGATATAACGAATATCCGCATTCAAAAACCAATTAGCATCTATGTCATAATCAAAACCCACCTGTGCTGCCAGTCCAAATGAATCATCTAGTTCCAGGTCGCCACCTAAAGCGTCTATGGTCGTATCATTAAAGAAAATAGTGTAATTCAGGCCTGCTCCAACATACGGGCGAAATTTTTCTTCAGGGTTAAAGTAGTACTGAACACTCACCGTTGGGGGAAGCTGTTTGGTTGATCCAACTTTGCCCATACCTTCTACAGTAATATCATGTTCAAAAGGCAGGGCTGCCAGTACCTCAAAGCCCAGGTTGTTGCTCATCATATATACGAAAGTAGCTCCCAGTGTGGTGCTGTCACCGGCTTCAGGAAAAACTGTTGGAGCGCCGGTAAAATCCGTGCTGTCGTCATTAGGCGCAACCTGGGTTGCGGTAAATCGCATAAACATATCGCCCTGCTGAATGGCCTGGGCTGAAAATGATGCCGCACCCAGGCATAACCCCAGGCTGACAGGGGTTAAAATTGTTTTCGATATACTTTTGTGTTGTTTCAATGTGCTCACCTGCAATGTAACTATTTTAAAGGTGGAGAAAATATCAGAATATTATTATATGGTTTTGATATAGATCAGTTTACGACTATGCAAACCTGTACTCCTGTACCAAGAGTGACAGGGTATTGATTCAGGTCAAATCCTGAGGTGCTCACCAAAAAATATATTTAGCTATCAAAAAGATAAAATTTTTATTTTCAATTAGTGTGATGAAAGTTATTTACCACGGAGGTACATAGAGATCTTTATAGTCTGTGCTGTGCGCATATCCATAAAATTAAGCCTTATCTCTGTGGTTAAATTTTTTTAGATTCTGATGAGCAGGGTATGAATCAATCGGTAAATTTATAGATAATGCTAAACAGATGATTGGCTTGATCGTTTGACGGCAATCTCTTTTAACATGCCTATAAATGAATCAACGGTTTGCGGACTTAAATTAGCGAGATTATATGCAACCCACAGGGTGCGATTAATATGCAGCTGGTTAATCTTGATGTGGTGGAGGCTTTTTCGCTCAATAAGGCTTTTAACTGCAAACTGGGGCAGAAAGCTGGCCTGCTTACCGCGTTGTAAAATTTCTATAATGGTGTCTGTGGAGCCCACTTCCATATCGATTTTATTTAGTTTCATCGCCTGTTCCTGCATGGTTTTATTCAGGGTGCTGCGAATAGAAGATTGGGCTTCTCGTAAAACAAAATGTAATGCATCAAGCTCTGATAGGTCAATTATTTCTCTACCCCAAAGTGGGTGTCCCGGGCCACAAACCAGTAAAAGCTCATCCTGCATCCAGGGTTCTACATTAATGTTTGGGTGGCGGGGCGACTGCTCTAGCAGGGCTATATCTGCCAGACCGGTGGCTAATCGAGTATGGATACGTCGTGAATAACCAAGCCGACTTTCTATGCGCAGGTCAGGCTGCGAGTCTGCAAAGTGCATTAATATATCCGGAAGAATATCTTCGCCAATGGCAAAGGTCACCTCCAGTCGAAGTCGATTGTGACCGGCACGTAATGAAGCCAGGTCATCTAATAAACTGGACTGGTGCTGCAAAACCAGCCTGGCATAGATATATACCTTTTCCCCTGCAGCAGTTAGTTCCAGTTTGCGACCCTGTTGCTGCATCAGGGGCACCCCATAACAGGCATCGAGTGAACGCAGGCGTTTCGTCACTGCTGGTTGGCCAACATACAGGGCATCAGCGGCACGATTTACGCTACCTAATTCAACAACTGCCTTGAGGGTGGCCAGAGATTTATAATCTGGCAGGTTAATATATTCCATTGAGGAATATTAAAGTATTTGAATTCAATTGAATAGTCCCTTTAAAAGATGCATTATCCGCCTCGCTTTTCGTGGACCCCCCTCAAGCTACCTGTTTAAGGTGCGAATCATTTCCAAATGGGAATATACCCAGGAATTTGTCGAGTGCACCTGTCGTATCCGGGTCTGATAGATCAGTCTGAAAAAGTAATACAAAGTAATACTAAATTGAGTAAATACCAGGCAGCTTACACTGCTAAAAGTACTTGCCTGGTAAGAGTGTAATTGAACTGGAGAAAAACAATGACCGCAATGGCCGATGAGGAAACAACAGTGGCACTGCCACAGAAAATTTCCACTAAACAGATGGTGGCAGCTGCTATATTTTTAGCCGCGGCACTGGGCTTGTCACAGGTGGTGCCAAGTATAGAAATCGCCTGGGTAACCGGTATTTTAATGTTAACGATTTATCTGTTTGCATTTGAAGTTGTGGGTGTTGATGTGGCGGCTGTATCAGTTATGGTCATTATTGGTTTATCTTCACTATTTGCACCTGTTATGGGGTTACAAAAAGGCCTGGTTGACACCAATCACCTGTTTGATGGTTTTGCCTCTAATGCGGTAATGTCAATTATTGCGGTTATGATTATTGGCGCAGGCCTGGATAAAACCGGCCTGATGTCAAAAGTGGCCGCATTTATATTAAAAATTGGCGGTACATCTGAGACGCGTATTATTCCAATTATTTCTTCTACCGTGGGCGTGATTTCATCATTTATGCAGAACGTAGGTGCCGCAGCATTATTCTTGCCTGTTGTGGCTCGTATCTCGGCACGTTCCGGTTTACCCATGTCCCGTTTATTAATGCCAATGGGTTTCTGTGCAATTCTGGGTGGTACGGTGACAATGGTGGGTTCCAGTCCGTTAATTTTATTAAACGATTTAATACTGGCATCAAACCAGGCATTACCTGCTGACCAGCAAATGGAAACCTGGGGTCTGTTTTCGGTAACGCCTATAGGCCTGGTTTTAGTTTTTAGCGGCATTGTCTATTTTGTACTTGCGGGTCGTTTTGTGTTACCTGCAACAAATAACGAAAGCTCTACTTCTGGTTCTGACCCACTGAGTTATATTCAGGAAGTTTATGGTGTGGGTTATGCCCTGTCTGAACTGGTTGTAACAGATGACAGCCTGTTCATTGGGCAGACTTTAGATGAAATTGAATCAACCCATATGATGCGTATTATTGCCAGTAAACAGCCGGGGGATGATTTACGCTTTGGCCCGGGTTCAATAGCCCGTGATACAGAAATTAAAGCGGGTATGGTGCTAGGTATAATTGCTGAGCCTACCCACCTTAAGAATGTGGCTGAAGGTTATAAACTGAAACTGCGTAATGAATTGCGTACTTTTTCAGAATCTTTATCCGCATCTAAAGCTGGTGTTGCTGAAGTGGTTATTCCACCGGGGTCAAGTTTAATTGGTAAGAGTGCCCGTGATGTTTGGATGCGTAAAACCTATGGATTAGCATTAATCGGTTTACACCGAGATGGTGAAACTAAACGTGAAGGCGAAGACATTCGTAATATGCCTTTTGTTGCCGGTGATACACTGGTTGTTCACACCTCTTGGGATGCCTTGCAACGAATTGAGAAAAATCGTGACTTTGTTGTGGTTACAACCGAATATCCACGGGAAGATGAGCGCCCACATAAATTAGTTCCTGCATTGGTGTTCTTTGGTGTTGCTCTGTTCCTGGTGCTATTTACTGACCTGCGTTTATCAGTTGCCTTATTGACAGGTGCCGTTGGCATGATCTTGTCTGGTGTGTTAACTGTTGAAGAAGCCTATGAGGCGGTAAGCTGGAAAACCGTATTTCTGCTTGCCTCATTAATTCCTTTAGGTGTAGCGGTTGAAACGACTGGAACCGCAAAATGGATTGCGGAACAAACCTTATCAGTGATGGGTGAAAGTCCTGAAATTTGGGTTGTTCAATTAGTCGTCGCAATACTGGCTACATTCTTTACCCTGGTTATGTCGAATGTAGGTGCAACGGTTTTACTCGTGCCCTTAGCCGTCAACATTGCACTTCAAATACCGGGTGCTAACCCGGCGGTATTTGCATTAACCGTTGCCATTGCCACATCTAATTCATTCCTGATTCCTACGCATCAGGTGAATGCCTTAATCATGGGGCCAGCGGGTTATCGTGTGCCCGACTTTATGAAAGCGGGTGGCATTATGACGGTGTTATTCCTGATCATTATGATGCTCATGATGAACGTCGTATTTGGTTAAATCACTAAAGTAATTATGTTCTGAACCTGCTCGCCAGCCCATAGTTTTTTAAGTATGGGCTGGCGATCTGGGTTATAGAAATCATGAGGTATTGCCGAAAGGGTCAAGCCGTAAATCTAATAAAATTTTAGAGTAAAAAAACATGTACATTCTAAAAAACAAATCCAGTATCTTAGTAGCGGCTTTTACCCTGTTATTTTCTGGTGCTTTATTTGCTGCTGATGGTGCTAAAGGCTGGGACATGACCAACAGTACAGTTGGTTTTTTTGCCCTGGCTATTTTTGGTTTTGCCTATCTTCTGGTAATGGCAGAAGAATTTACCCACCTAAGAAAATCCAAACCCGTCATTATTGCTGCGGGTATTATCTGGGGAAGTATTGCCTGGGTTGCTGGTCAACACGGCATGTCAGTAGAAGCTGAACATGCAGTGCGGCATAATCTTTTAGAATACGCTGAGTTAATGCTGTTTTTACTTGTTGCCATGACCTATGTTAACTCAATGGAAGAGCGTAATGTTTTTGATGCACTACGTGCCTGGTTGGTAAAAAGTGGTTTTGGGTTTCGGGCGTTGTTCTGGATTACCGGTATTCTTGCCTTCTTTATTTCGCCAATTGCAGATAACTTAACCACCGCATTATTAATGTGTGCGGTTATTATGGCAGTGGGTGGTGACAATAAAAAGTTTGTTAGTATCGGCTGTATTAATATAGTTGTAGCGGCAAATGCGGGTGGTGCGTTCTCACCTTTCGGAGATATCACTACCTTGATGGTCTGGCAAAAAGGTATGGTTGAGTTCTGGACTTTCTTCGCCTTGTTTATTCCTTCAGCGGTTAACTTCCTGGTGCCTGCTGCGATTATGCATTTTGCAATTCCAAATGTTAAACCGGAAGCAAGAGGTGAAGATGTGCAGATGCAACGTGG